>Ga0114995_10000064_pt1 | contig 60949 bp, 51 predicted proteins | sample ArcticOcean_MG_C_11_FD_87038 | JGI IMG/M metagenome (GOLD analysis project Ga0114995, IMG submission 87038) | Marine microbial communities from western Arctic Ocean - ArcticOcean_MG_CB2_154 | ecosystem: Environmental > Aquatic > Marine > Oceanic | place: Arctic Ocean: Canada Basin | collected... | reverse complement strand
CCCTTGAATTGGCGAACCGAATAGAGAAAGACACGGCGTCCTAATTCCGATTGCCAGTAAACGTAAAATAGGCCCGGCTTTGTACCAAGGGCTTTGTACCAAGGGCTTTGTACCAAGGGCTTTTAATCCAAGAGAGCTTAGATGTTGCGGGCCTTGCAACACTTTAACAACGAAATAGCTGACCTGCAGCGATGACCCGAGCCTGGGTTATTACGGCGCAAAAATAGCGCGATACGCACCCAGGGATCTTTAGAATTCGTTCAATAAGAGGCCTCAACGAGCGTTGGGCCTACCGCATTGCAGACCCGCCCCATCGCTCAAGGTGACGCCCTTTGGGCGTCAGATTTTCTGAATAATGGTTCCTGTACCAAGCCCACCACCACAACACATAGCAATCAGTCCATACTCTCCATCGGTACGCTGCAACTCATGCACTGCCTTTGTCGTCAGAAAGCAGCCTGTCGCACCAAGGGGATGACCGAGCGCGATAGCACCGCCGTTAGGATTCACTTTGTCCATGTCAGCTCCAACTGTTTTAGCCCAACCAAGTACAACTGAAGCAAAGGCTTCATTGACCTCAAATACATCAATGTCCGTGATTTTGAGGCCGGTCTTCTTGAGCATTTTCTCTGTGGCGGGAATTGGGCCTTCCAGCATCAACACCGGGTCGCAACCCACTAACTGCGCATCAATAACCCGCGCGATGGGCTTGACACCAAGTTCGGCAGCTTTGGATGCGGTCATCAGCAACACGGCCGCAGCCCCATCTGCAATCTGCGAGGAAGTTCCCGCAGTGTGAATACCATCTTCCCGCGCCACCGGTTTTAACCCTGCGAGGGCCTCAAGACTGGTGTCACGAAGAACTTCATCTTTTTGGAAAACAAAAGATTTATCTGTTCTCTTACCTTCGTCGTCAAACACCGGTACTTCCATAGGAATAATCTGGCTATCGAAATGACCACTTTCTACTGCTTTTTTGGCGCGTTCCTGGGACTGCAGACCAAAAGCGTCAGTGTCCTGCCGCGTGATCTGGTATTTTTCTGCCATTCTTTCCGCACCCTCAAACTGACTGGTGAATTCGTATTGCTCGAAGTACGAGCGGGAAACGGGTTTACCCAGCGCAGGCTTAAGACCCACTGAATCTGTTCCGATCGGCAGTCTAGACATGTTCTCGACACCGCAGGCAATGACACATTCGGCCATACCTGAGCGCAGAATACTGGTCGCAAGATGAACGGCTTCCTGAGAAGAGCCACACTGGGAGTCGATCGTGATACAGGGTGTTTCTTGAGCCCCACCATGCGACAACCAAGCCGTTCTGGCTACGTTCATCCCCTGGGCGCCAAGTTTGTTAATGCAACCGCCAATCACCTGGTCAACGTTGTCTGACGAAACATGACTCCGCTCCAGCATCTTCATCATCGTGTGACCCAATGTATCAGTAGGGTGCACCAAACCGAGCGACCCGTTTCTTCTACCTACCGCAGAACGTGCGGCATCAACAATTACGACATCTTCCATTTTGATTTCCGGAGGTGATTTAAGAAAGTTTCTTATTGTGCCACAGCCGTGAAATCCTGCGAACTGCTATGATTCCGGCTGATTGCCTCTTATTTGAACGATTAAACCCATGAAAACCATCGTGGTTTGCACTAATTTTCGACCCTTCACGCACCAGCCAAGCTGCGCCCACCGAGGCAGCGAGGCACTGGCTGACTGGCTTGAGGGCGAAATTGAAGCACGTGGGCTTGATGCGAAAGTAGACAGATCAGTCTGCCTGGGTCATTGCCCCCACGGTCCGAATGTCCGGTTACTGGGCGAAGATTTCTATCATGAGTCAACCCAGGAAAAGCTGATACCGCTACTGGAAGCCCTCAGCAAAGCAGATTAGTCAACGATCGTGGCGGCCGGCGACCGGCGGCCGGCGACCGGCGGCCGGCGACAAACAACACTTCCATGCGCCGTGCTTGCCCAGCAAAAGAAGACTATCAGTTGCTGTCTCTATCAGTGATGCGTAAATCGGGCTCGGGTCACCGATCACGTTCATTCGGGCAACCAGTCTTCGCCGTCGAAGCGCCAGGCCGATTCGAACGGCAGGTTATCTGACACCTGTCCTACTCTGAAATCATAAGTGCAGGCTTCAAGCACCCAGCGACGATCTGGGTCGTAGTAGCACAGTTCTTCATCACTCAGTTCAATTTCCAAATCTACGGTTTCGCCCGGACCCAGTTCAACCCGCCCAAATCCCTTGAGCTCTTTAACGGGTCTCTCAACAGATGAGTTACGATACGAAACATACAGTTGTGGCACTGCTGCACCAACTTTGTCGCCCGTGTTCTTCACGCTGACACTCAAAAAGAATCGATCCTCTGCACGCTCTACCTGCAAACCTTGCAAGGTGAATTCCGTATAACTGAGTCCGAACCCAAACGAGAACTCTGGCTGTTCTGCTTTTTTGTCCAGGTAGCGATAGCCATGGAATAGGTCGTGAGTAATATCGAGTGCCGTAATATCCCAATCCATCAGTTGACTGAGTGACCGAGGAAAACTAACCGGCAACTTCCCGGACGGGCTAACCGCCCCAAAAAGCACACGGGCAATGGCATGCCCACCTTCGCGACCCGGGTACCAGACCATCATCAACGCATCGATCTTGTTTACCCAACTCGACACCTCAATCGCACTCCCACCCTCAAGCAACACGACGATTTTCTTGGCTTTGGAAGCAACCTTATGAATCAACTTCTCCTGACTTTCGGGCAACCTAAGATGGGCGCGGTCCCCGCCCCGGGCTAGATCAGAGCCATCTGACGCCTGTTGCTGGGTAGGGATAAACTCGCCTTCTTCCTTGTAGGTCAGCCCCACCACAACCACAGCAACATCGAATTCCCCTATGCCGTTCAAATCGGCATCACTGGCGAAGTAGTGGATGGCTTCTTTGTTTTCAAATTCGTTTTCAAATTCGTTTTCAAATTCGTTGCCAAATTCGTTGCCAAATGCTCTGAGTCCTTCCAAGGGGGTAGTGACCTGTGAGGATGTCACCATACTGCTACCACGATCACCCAGGTTCGGAACATCAGCAAGGTCACCGATCACGGCGATCGTTTGCGAAACCGACAAAGGCAGCACAGCCTCATTTTTTAACAAAACGAATGACTTCTCGGCCACCTCCCGGGCAAGCTCAATATGTTCACTGCATTCCACCACTGACGGATCGGGCTTCTGCCGATTCGCAAGATCGAACGCAACCTTTTGGTATAGCGCCCTGCCTGCGTTTCGGGTAATCGTTTTCTCGGTCAGTTCACCCGCAGCCAGCGCTTGCGTGATCTTGTCGTCGTCAAACCGGTAACCCACAGGCATCTCGATATCCATACCGGCATTGATCGCATCCGCCGTAGATCGAGTCCCCAAAAACCAGTCTGATTCCACAAAACCCTTGAATCCCCAGTCATCCCGCAGAATATCGTTAAGTAAAACCGGGTGCTCACCGCAATAAACACCATTTATTTTGTTGTAAGCGCTCATCACCGAGGCAGCAGCACCTTCGACAACGCAGCGCTTAAAGTGAGGCAGGTAAACCTCATGCAGCGACCGCTCGTCGATATTCGCGCTCATCTCGAACCGGGTCATTTCAATATTATTAAGTGCGAAATGTTTCGGACTCGTCAGCACATGATTTTGGGCGCCGGATACAAACGACACACCCATCGCCCCCATATGAAAGGTGTCTTCCGAATAGGTTTCCTGGGCGCGCCCCCAACCCGGGTGACGAAGCAGATTAATCGTCGGCGCGAGGATTACATTGCCATTCTTCGCGGCAACCTCCAGGCCAGCAGCCAAACCAACCCGTCTTTCAAGCTCAACGTCAAAGGTTGCTCCCCGCGCAATGGCCACGGGAAAGGCTGTCGCCATTCCGGTTCTTGCTCCTCTTGGTCCGTCAACCATCCTATAGGCAGGAATGTTGAGCGCTTCATCTCCACCCGCGTAATAAAGCCCGTCGATAGGCGCAGCCTGCCAGCCTCGTATTTCATGAATCTTTTGCTGCAAATTCATGTTGACCAAAAGGCGTTCAATCTCGACTTTGACGGCCGCGTGGTCAACACTTCGCCCTATGTTCCCTGCGTGAATTTTCTCACGGTCGAAAGCTTTTTCCGAACGATTCGCTTTCATCGCGTCAAGCATTGCGGATCGTCAAGCCGCCATCCACAGGCAACGTAACGCCGGTGATATATTGTGACGCCGGCAAAACCAGGCCGAGGGTGCCGTGCGCGACCTCTTCAGGTGCCCCATACCGTCTCAGCGCTGTGCGACGTTTGGCAAAAATGGTCTTGTCTTGCTCTGCAATAGCTGACGTCATGCCAGTATTAATAGGTCCAGGGCAAACACAATTAACCGTAATATTTTCCGGGCCCAGTTCAATCGCCAGAGAACGGGTCAAGCCGATCACCCCCGTTTTTGCCGCGGTATACGGACTGCCATATTTAGTAGCACCTAGTCCCTCGGTCGACGCAATATTCACGATGCGCGCGTGCGCAGACTGACGTAAAAACGGTAACGCCGCCCGAATGGTTAACGTGTGCGCTGTGAGGAGGACCGCCATGCTTTTACTCCAGGCGATCCCGTAATCTTCAGCATCTATCGGCGCGAAAATCGATATTCCTGCATTATTAACCAGAATATCAATGCCGCCAAAGTGCTTTCCTATCTCAGAGAACACCTTACCAATTGCGGCCTCATCCGAGAGGTCCAGCACCCAGCCTTTCGCATCGTACCCCGCGTCGGTCATTTCCTTGACAACCACCTGTAAAGGCTCGGCGTTAATGTCGATCAAGGCGACTCGCGCGCCTTCGTCACCGAACAGGTGTGCAGTTGCCCTGCCCATACCTGACGCGGCACCGGTGACAATCGCAACCTCTCCTTTAATAGAACGGCTCAACGTAGATAGGGCCATGGTAAATCTCCATTCAAAAATTCAGTACAGGAGTGTGCCTGAAGTACGAAGGCCATGGCAACTGATCTGCTAACAACCAAAGCGACGCGGCGGAAACACCTAAGGACTTTTGAAATGATCGATTTCGCAGCTTCTGTTAAGCTGCTCGTTTACATTTTTCCGGCTGACAGCGTGACTCAAGAAAAACTAGGCAGGATAGAAATCGCCAAACAGGCCCTGAATTTCTCGGCCGCTCACTTTACTATTTTCTCCAGGACTGATCGGGAGGATCTGCACGGGCATAACTTCCAAGTAGAATGCGAGCTTACTTCGCCGATTGACGCCAATGGGTTGATCTTTGATTACTCAGTGATCAAACGCGTGGTAAAAGCGCTGTGCGATGAGTTAGACGAGAAAACAATTCTGCCAGAGAAATCACCCTACTTGCAGTTGGAACGGGATGGACCCTATATTATTGGGGTCTACGCCGATGAGCGAATACCATTTTTGCCAAGAGACGTCATAACATTACCGATATCCAATGCCAGCGTTGAAGAACTCTGCCATTACCTGCTTGAAAGAATGCTTGCTCACCCTGACATCAAAGCCGAGGACATCAGAGAAATGACAGTAAAGGTTTCATCCAGCCCTGGGCAAAATGGTTCCGCCAGTTGGTTCAAACACGATTCAGAGACAAACTCATGAGTACCGTCGTGATTTCGGGCGCAAGCAAAGGTATCGGTAAGGCCGCAGCGGCACAATTTATTGACGCAGGACACCGGGTCTTTAACCTATCCCGGACCCCTGCAGCCCTACCCGACATCAAAAATATCCAAATTGACCTAGCAGCACCGCAGGCAGCACAGGAAGTCGCAGCATTCGCAGATAGCCTGGAGTCCGGCGTGATTCACCTGGTTCACAATGCTGCTAGGCTCACCAGTGAGACCGTAAGAAGCAGTGACATTGATAACTTTCGCGCCGTTATCGACATCAACGTCGTTGCACCCCAAATTTTGAACGCCGCCCTATTGCCAAAGATGAACGCTGGCTCGTCAATCATTTATGTAGGATCAACCCTGGCAGAAAAAGCCGTTCCTAACTCTTTTAGTTATGTTGTTACCAAACATGCAATGATCGGCATGATGCGAGCCACCTGCCAGGATCTGGCTGGTTCTGGTATCCATACGGCGTGCGTCTGCCCCGGATTTACCAACACAGAAATGTTGAGGGCTCACGTTGGTGACTCGCAGGAGATACTCGATAGTATCGCCGCAGGGTCAAGCTTTGGGCGACTGATCGAACCCACAGAAATCGCACGAACAATCTGCTTTGTGGCGGACAGCCCAGTGATCAACGGCGCCATCATTCACGCCAACCTTGGCCAAATAGAGCACTAGTATGCAAAACCAGACCAGAGAAATTTCCGACGAAATCCGGGAGAGACGAGAAAGGGTTTTCCTGATCCTCGCGGGTACTTTCCTTTCCGCTATGACCATGCTGAACATCATCGGTATCACCCGGTTCGTCCAGCTAGGCCCTTGGGTATTAGCGGTGGGCGTACTGCCGTACCCCTTGACCTTTCTCTGCACGGACCTGATCAGTGAATTATATGGGCGTGCACGCGCAAACTTTATGGTCACGGTCGGGTTGGGTCTCAATTTCCTTATTCTCGGCACCATGTGGCTAGCCAACGCGTTACCCTCTGCGGGCCTTGAGAGTCAGCCGCCCTGGCAGCTGATTCAACTGGCAGAGGATGTCGCTTTACCTAATGGCAGTGCTGTAACAGGGTCAGTTGAGCTGTTTACACTGCTTTACGCCGCCACCAGCGGTGCTGTCATGGCTTCAATGATTGCGTATATCGCCGCACAATATTGCGACGTATACATCTTCCATTTCTTAAAGCGACTCACAAAGGGTAAACACCTCTGGCTGAGGAACAACGGCAGCACCGTTATCAGCCAGGGTGTTGATTCGTTTATGGTGATCACCGTGACATTTGGCGCTCAGTTTCTCGCCGGGGTCATGAGCTCGGGCGCAATGCTGGTGCTCATGGGCAGCAACTACGTGTTCAAGCTGTGTGTTGCCTTGGCTGACACCCTACCTTTTTATCTCGGTGTGCACTACCTGTCGAAATACCTCGAGCTATCAGAGGAAGAACTAATGGCACATGCCGAATAGACCTTTGAGCAGTAATGCTGAAGCCATCATCAAATTTTGGCTTGGCTCTGCCGATATGAATCCTGTGGAATTCAAGACCCAGCAGAAGCTCTGGTACGACTCAAAGACAGAAACCGACAACGATATTCGACGCGAATTCGAATCAGATCTGACATCTGCAGAACGCGGTGATCTGTCCCATTGGGGGAACACCGCCGAAGGGTCTCTTGCGTTGGTTATCCTTTTGGATCAGTTCACGCGCAACTTATACCGGGGAACACCTGAGGCGTATGCAAATGATGTTCAGGCACAGGCACTAGTCGTTTCCCAACTGGAAAAAGATGGGCTTCAGAGCTTCAATATTCCTGCTCTAATCGTTTTTTATCACCCACTCCACCACGCTGAAAACCTTAAACTACAAACAAAAGCGGTTTCCCTGTTCGAGGAGATGCTTGAACACGCATCGGATGAATGGTGTGAACCCATCAGAGGAAACCTTTCATCTATCAAAAGTCACTACGCTATCATCAGCAAGTTCGGTCGATTCCCTCACCGCAACGAAATTCTGAGCAGGCAATCGACACCAAAAGAGTGTCAGTACCTGCAACAGGATAAACGTACCTATGGACAGCACTGATGAATTCTGCTGCCACGGGAACTCTTAATGCGCGATGAACTGGGATTGAGCTACACCACCGACAGCTCGGAATGTATTCAGCTGTTTTGCGACGCTCTGGACCACTACCTGGCTTCCTCCGTTCAGGTTATGCCTACCCTGGAAAAGCTGTTTGAAAGGGATCCAGCCATGCCTATGGCACTGCTTTTTCGTGCCTACCTTCTAAAGCAAGCCGCAGACCCCAGGTTTCGGGCGGCCATTTATCAATGTTTCGACACCCTGTCTGCTCGACCGGACCTTAATGACCGGGAGCAACGCCATCTTAAGGCGCTCTCACTTTGGCAAGCAGATCAAATGACAGACGCCGCCGCTGTTTTAGACGACATCGTCATTAGTTACCCAGGAGACATGCTGGCACTTCGCATCGCGCACCACCTTCATTTTTACAGCGGCGACGGCAAACAGATGCTGGCATCCCTTCAAGTTGCCCTGGAAAACCAGGAAACTAAGAACCGTTACTACGGGTTTCTAAAAGGCATGCACAGCTTCGCACTGGAAGAGTCAGGGCGCTACCCTCAGGCAGAAGCAGCGGGCCTTGAAGCGCTGGACATCAACCAAAAGGATATCTGGGCAGCCCACGCGGTCACTCACGTTTACCAGATGCAATCACGCTTCGAAGAAGCCATACCGTTCATAGATTCTCTGCTCTCTGAATGGGACTCAGCGAACAACTTCGTGTTTCACCTTTACTGGCACAAAGCACTTCAGCACATTGGCCTGGGTAACCCAGACCAGGCACTTGCTGTTTATGACAAAACACTGGTTGAGCCGCTTGCGGATGATTTTTACCTGGATGTCTGTAACGCCGCCTCCCTGCTCTGGCGTCTGGAACTGTCCGGTTTAAACGTCGGTGATCGATGGAGCCAGTTGCACGAACTTTCAAAGAATCATATCCAGGACGACGAACTTGTCTTCACCAGCCTGCATTACCTGATGGCGCCTGCAATACTGGGGGATACAAAAACGGTCAAGGCAGGCCTGGATCACTTTCACCGCTGGTCAAATGAAAAAACCAGCCAGGGCGCTGTCGCTAAAAGGGTGGGTGTAACGATGGCAACGGCCCTAACGAAACTCGCATCCGAGCAAAAGAACGACGGCGTGAAGCTGATGCTAAGCGTGCAAAACCAAATTTACAGGATCGGTGGCTCACATGCACAGCGCCATCTATTTGACCAGTTAATCAACGCCTACGCCTGATAAACAACAGACTATAAATAAGGAAACATCATGGATTACGAAGCAATTATCTACGAAGTAGAAGACAACATCCTGACCATCACGCTTAATCGACCGGAACGCCTGAACGCCTTCAATGGTCAAATGTCATCTGAAGTACATAACGCTCTGGATCGCGCTGATGCTGATGACAATGTTAAAGCGATTATTTTTACAGGCGCTGGCCGCGGGTTTTGCGCGGGCGCGGACCTTGCTGGCGGCAGTGAAACATTCGACTACGAATCAGACGGCCGAGGCGTTCACCCTGATGGTGGCGGTGTGTTAACGCTCAGACTCTTCGAATGCTTGAAACCCGTTATTTCGGCCTGTAATGGCCCGGCTGTAGGCGTTGGTGCAACCATGCAATGCGCAATGGATATTCGAATGGCGTCCGAAAAAGCGCGTTATGGGTTTGTCTTTTCGAAACGTGGGATCGTACCGGAGGCCTGCTCAAGCTGGTTTTTGCCACGCTGTGTCGGCATTAACACCGCACTGGAATGGGCATATTCGGGCCGGATTTTTGATGCACAAGAGGCCTTGGAAAAACGGTTTGTTCGCAGTGTTCATAAAGAAAATGATCTAATGCCTGCGGCCCGGGATCTGGCACATGAATTCGCTGAGCAAACATCCTCGATCTCGGTCGCCATGATTCGTCAAATGATGTGGAAGATGCTCGGCGCTGATCATCCGATGGAGGCTCACAAAATCGATTCCCGTGGTGTTTACTTCACTGGAAAGTCGGAAGACGCCCATGAAGGCGTACAATCCTTCTTGGAAAAGCGACCCGCTCAGTTCGCCGGAAAAGTCAGTACCGACATGCCAGCGTTTTTCCCATGGTGGGAACAGCGAAAATTCGAATAACAGGACAAGCTTTTATCCCATGAACTACCTGGAACTCATTGTTGTAAAAGCCTGGGCCGATATTAAATCCGAGGCAAGCCGCGCCTACATCGGTTTTCTCTGGTGGTTTATCGAACCACTCTTATATATGGGCTCTTTTTATCTTCTGTTCGGGCTCGGTCTTAAAATGGGCGGAGATAATTTTCTGTATTTCCTGTTGTGTGGGCTGCTTCCATGGAAATGGTTTTCCAGCTCACTCAGCAACGGAAGCCTCTCTATTATTGCCAATGCTGGATTGATCAATCAGATTTACCTGCCAAAGTACGTCCTGCCAATGGTGACCGTATCGGTCACTTCTATGAAGTTCCTGGTCGTTTTACCGATCCTGCTGTTATTTCTGGTGCTGAGTGGTTTCACACCCAGTATTCATTGGACTGCACTGCTGCCGATCGTAGCCTGCCAGTTTTTATTGGTTGCAGCGGTTGCCAGCCTGCTTGCCGCTATCGTTCCGTTCATCCCCGACCTTCGTTTTATTATCGAGAACGGTATGCTACTCCTGATGTTTCTTTCAGGGGTCTTTTTCGACATGAACCGCATTGATGAAAGCATGAGGGCGATTCTGTACCTGAACCCGGTCGCTGTGCTGCTCACGGCTTATCGTGATGTACTACTGCATAACCAATGGCCGCCAATTTTTGATATCTTTTACATTGCAGGCTTCGCGGCAGTCGTTGGCGCCTTCAGTTGGTATGTACTGAAAAGAATCGACCGACGAGTTATCAAGGTACTCTGAACAGAGCCGACATCTGCGCAGACGCCACGACGTGGGGCTAGCAGTCATCATCCTTTCCCAGTCGCTCAAACTTGGGCAGGCGCTTTTCTAGTAGCGCCTGCGCTCCTTCCCTGGCATCTGGTCTGGCAACAAAAGCGTTCTGTGACACATTGGCTTCAATCAGGGCTTCGCGATAGCCTTTCCCTAAATGCGAATACACTAGACGCTTGGTTTCGGCGATAGCTGCAGGGGCAGAAGTAACCGCTAGCTTCTCAATATATTCGAGCGCATCAGATAACAAATTTTCCGGCTCGGATAATCTGTCGACAAGTCCCAGTCTTAGAGACTCTTCCGCCGTGATCTTGTCACTTGCCCAGAGAAGATCCAGCGCCCTGCCTGTCCCAACAAGTCTTGGCAGTATCCAACTGGAGCCATGCTCTGCAATTAACCCACGTTTCAGAAATACCGTTGTCAGCACCGCATCCCTTGATGCAATACGGATATCGCTCATCAGTGCCAGAATTAAACCGCCACCAGCAGCGACGCCATTGATCGCGGAAATAACCGGCTTGGGTACCTCCAGCAGGTAGGAAAATATCCCTGGAAGCTCATCACTGGTTTCATCAGCGCTGGCGGGCAGCTTGCCGCTGGTAACGCTCGCAAGAACGGCAGAATCAAGCCCGGCGGAAAAACCACGGCCATTACCTGTGATGACAATTCCGACAACATCAGGATTCTGCACGCTGGCATCTATTGCTGCGCGAATTTCGGTGAGTGTATGGTAGGTGAACGCGTTCAACTTATCCGGTCTATTTAGGGTCAGTAAGGCGGCGCTACCGATGACTTCATATTCAATTTCTGTGTAACTCATACGAGGTTCATCCTCATTCCGCAAACGTAGACCTGATCATCGCCACTGATCTTTCCTCGAGCAGCAGCCGCATCAAGAATCGCAGTCTTGTTTGTAGCTTTTATGTCAATGCCTCCAAGACCTTCTGGCCGGCCGTCGGTGCAAGCTACGAACCTGACCACAGCATTTTCAAAACAGATTTGGGAAATTCCGTCTGAGGTATCAAGTGGCAGCTGCGCGATTTCCGCCCAGCGCTGCGACACTGACGCAGGGTCATCGCACTGGATTTCTGCTGCAGCTATTCCCTTCACCCGCCCAAGCTGCTTCGCGCGTTGCCAGTCTGGCCCGGCCGGGTGCCAGGGGCCGTCCTTATCTAACGCACCTTTTCCTAACTGTTGGTCAATCTCGAAAAATGTGCCACCAGTATCGCGAGGGTGTAGCTGAAGATTAATAAACTCACTAGACTGATTGTCTAAAACAATCCGGATACCCAGTTCATCGACATGAGCGCGGCGTGGTGGGTGGTCGTCACATTGCGTAATCACCATGTAGCCACTGTCCCCACCTCTTCGTTCAATATAGCGCCCACCCGCCGTATTTGCCTTGATTGGCGCAACTACTTCAAGCAACTGATCTCCGATCGGAAACAATGCGTTTTCCAAACCAAAGTAACCAACACCAGGATCCCGATAACAAACTTCCACGCCCAGGATCTCTTTGAGGTCGTCCTCCACGGGTTGCAGCTTTTCCGCCACCCCCGCTATTTGCCTGATTCTTAGCCACATATCTCTCTCCGTTTTAATAATCACAATAGGTGATGGACCATGTCTGTTCAAGCGACGGGCAATGACATTGGAATATATCTCGGTTATCTTTAAGGACCTAATCACTAGACATGAGAGCTGCATGGCTACGCTCAATGAAACACGACAATCCATCTTTCCTGAAGGCCAGGACACATGGGAATCCATCGCCCTGCGGGCGCTTCCAGACATGGACCGTGAAGAGGCAGTCGGCTTACTACAAAGCTGGAACCTACACGCCTTTATGCGTCCCGCAGCAGCAAAGGGTTCAATCAGGGCAGGTAACACAATACTACCTAGTGACATTATTTTTATAGCACCACCGCAAGCCTAGATGGGATCCCCAATCATCATAGATGTCAGGATAGCTGCTGCCCATGAAGGCATTGCCGAGCTCGTTGTATCTATAGCCTATGAGAACGGTGGCATTACAGAAGTGGCTCTGGACCAGATCGCGACCTCGGCCTTGATGGATTCGTGCAACGCCAGTTCGATCGACGATGTTAAGGGACAATCCTGGGTCAAAGTACGGGACGCACTTCAGATTTCATACAATCGATATCAATAAAATTTCGGAGTAAAACATGTTGGACCTCATCATTCGTAACGGCACAATCGTAGACGGTACCGGGATGCCTGGATACCTGGGAGATGTTGGCGTCAAAGACGGAAAGATCGTTGCCAGCGGCAGCATCAACGAACCGGCAGCCCGGGAACTTGATGCGCGCGGGAAAACCGTATCTCCAGGGTTTATTGATCCACACACGCATTTCGATGCGCAGCTACTATGGGACGGCCGAGCCAAGCCTGCTATCGAACATGGCATCACAACCATCGTGCCCGGTAACTGTTCTCTCTCACTTGCACCACTAAAGGCAAAGCACCGCATGAAGCTGGTGGGGATGTTTAACCAGATTGAGGAAATGCCCATTAAAGCTTTCGAGGAAGGCGTTGAATGGAACTGGGAAACCTTTGAAGAGTTTTTAAACCGCATCCAAGAAGACCTCACCATCAATGTGGCGCCATTGGTTGGGCACAGCGTCCTGCGACTGTGGGTGATGGGTGATGACTCTATGCAGCGCACCGCCAATGACGAAGAGCTTGGCAGGATGCAGGAACTCCTGAGGGAATGCCTGCGAAATGGCGCGATTGGGATGTCTACCAGCTTTGTCGACATGGACGAAACGCTGCAACCTGTACCCAGCAGATATGCCGATCAGCAAGAGTTGCACGCACTTTGTGAAGTACTCGGAGAGTTCAACAGAGTACTGCAAATTGTGCACGAGTTTTATGACGCCGACATTACCCTTGCTCGAATTGATCAACTGGCAGAAATCAGCCTGAAGTACAAAATCACAACAACCTTCTCGCCCCTGTTTGTCAACGTGACAGAAAATGACAGCGTCAATCGGGTCATGGCCAGGGTCGATGAGCAATTCAAGCGTGGTGCTCGCGTATGGCCCCAGGTCCAAACGAGACCTATCGACATCAGCTTTTGTTTTGAGGTGCCAAGCCTGCTTTTTATTCGGTTACCGAGCTGGTATCAGCTGATGAGGTTTGGCAGCCATGACGACATCAAAGCTGCGTTCAAAGATGAAGGCAAGCGCAAGCAACTGGTCGCAGAAGCTAAGACCATGTCACCGATGTGGGACACCCTGGTTTTACGACAGGTAGACTCAGCAGACAACCAACAGTTTGTTGGAAAAACTCTGGCCGAAATCGCCGCTACCCGAAATACCAGCACCATAGACACCATGATCGACCTTTCAATTGAAGAAGATCTCCAGGCACATTTTCTCTCTTTGAACATGGGCCACACGGATAACGAGATCGTCGGCAGTTTACTCGCCAACCCCAGAGTCCACCTGGGCGCCAGTGATGGCGGCGCGCATATCCTCTCTTTTTCAACTTATGGCGATACAGGTTACCTGTTTAGCCAGTTTGTTCGTCACTGCAAGGCGCTCACGGTCGAAGAAGCGGTAAAGAAAATCACCTTGGACACTGCCAACATCTGGGGCATGAACAATCGCGGGCTGCTCCACCTGGGCTACGCAGCTGACATCACGATTTTTGATGCCGAGCAAATCGATCGCGGCGAAGAGTATTACGTTCAGGACGTGCCCGGTAACGGCAGCCGTTACGTCAGGGACAGTATAGGAATAGATACGGTCATTATTGGTGGTGAGATCGCCTACAGAGACGGCGAATATACAGCGTCCGCCATCGGCTCGATTATTCCGGGAGCCTCGTGTGCCTGAAGCGAACAGATCTGAAATAAACCAACGCCGGGTCAGCACAAACGGTATTGAACTCAACATCGCAGAGCAGGGTGAAGGGCCTCTTGTCCTAATGCTTCACGGCTTTCCCGAGTCCTGGTATTCATGGCGTCACCAGATTCCCGCAGTCGCCAGCGCAGGCTTCCATGCGGTTGCACCGGACATGCGAGGTTACGGAAAAAGTGATAAACCTGCTGACATTTCAACCTATAATCAGGTTGAAGTGACTAACGATATTATCGGGCTCATTTCTTCGCTTGGCTACAAAACAGCGATTGTGTTTGGACATGATTGGGGCGCCCCAACTGCATGGTCCTGCGCATTGCATCACCCGGATAAAGTCACCGCAGTAGGGGTACTCTCCGTGCCATTTAGCCCCAGGGCGCCAGCACCACCGTTGGACATGATGAAAGAAATTTTTAAAGACATGTTCTTCTATCAGCTTTACTTTCAGGAACCCGGTGTCGCAGAGAAAGAATGGGAGACAAATGTCAGGGTTAACCTCCGGAAGTTTTATCACATTGGTTCCGGTGCCTTTGACGCAGGCAACTTTATCGCACCAAAATCACCCGACTCAGACCTATTATCTGACATGGAAGATCCGGGAACACTCGGCACCTGGTGTACCGAAAGCGATCTCGACTTTTACACCACCGAGTTTGAACAAAGTGGGTTTCGAGGCCCATTAAACTATTACCGCAACCACAACCTAACCTGGTCCTTAACCGAAGGCGGTCCCGAAAAAATAACCCAGCCTGCCTTGTTTGTAGCAGGGGAAAAGGATGGCGTGATTATGCTCGCCGCGGATGCACTCAAAAACATGCCCCGCTACGTGACCAACCTAAAAGTGAACCAGTTGATTCCTGGCATCGGCCACTGGACGCAACAGGAAGCACCTGCAGAAGTGAATACCCTAATGATCGATTTTATTACTTCAGTGAAACAGCCAATATGAACCAAAACATTGCAGTTGTAGGCGCAGGCATCTGCGGTCTTTGCACCGGCCTTGCACTAGCCGTAAAGGGTAACACTGTTACCATCTATGAGCGTGACATCGAGCCACCGAAAGGCGGCGCAGACCAGGCTTTTTTTGAATGGAACCGGCGGGGCGCAGCGCAGTTCAGGCATCCACACGCCTTTCTCGCGGTCATGTGCAATATGCTTGAAAAAAACTACCCAGACCTGATCGAACAATTCTTGGCAGCTGGAGCCCGAAAACTGTCTTTCAGTGACATGTTGCCACCAGCACTACTGCTTCAGTATGAACCAGAGCCCGCCGACGACGACATGTGGATGCTGATGTGCCGAAGGGCCACTATGGAGACAGTTCTCCGACGGTATGTCGAGGACACTCCCAACGTGACCATTAACAACACAAGCAATGTTGTAGGAATGACGACTACCGGTCTACGCGAAAGCATCACGGTTACCGGACTGGAGGTTCAGATTAAACGCGGCGGTATAGAACAGATTAACCATGACGTTGTTGTCGATGCCAGCGGCAGGGGAACAAAGTTTCCCGCATGGCTGGATGCGCTTGGTTCCAAGGTCACAATAGAAGACGATGACGCGGATATTGTTTACTACACGAGACATTACCAGCTTAACCCAGGCGAACAGGAACCCTCACGCCACGGCAAGGAACGTTCTGCGGGCGACCTAGGCTATATGAAATATGGCGTATTCCCTGGCGACAACGGTCACTTCGCCGTCATTATCTGTCTGCCAAACCATGAGGCAGCGCTACGTGAAGCCATCAAAGACCCGGACCAGTTCGATAATATCTGCAACGCCATTCCCGGCCTGGAGCCCTGGGTCAATTCATCTAAATCAACCCCCACCACCGCTTCATTCGGATTCGGCGACATCCACGCTACATGGCGCCACTTTGTTAACGACGGCATTCCCGTGGCACTCAACTTCTTTGCGGTGGGAGACTCGGCCGTTAGGACAAACCCGCTCTATGGCAGGGGGTGTTCGACAGGCACCATCCATGCACACCTACTGGCCAGTACGTTGGATGACTTCACGGACCCTGTTGAGCGAGCTCTTAGATTCGATGAAGAAACAGAAAACGAGCTACGTCCCATATTCGCTGCAAGTCTTAGTGAAGACAAGCAGGGTATAAAACGTGCTGTCGCCGCACTTAAAGGCAAAAACGTCGAAGACACGGGCAGTTTCAAAAAATGGTTGAAGGCCGCTTTTGGCGATGCTATCAACAGCGCCGCTAGTGAACAACTGCACGTCTTACGAGGCGCTATGCGAACTTTTAACCTGATGGAAAAACCAGGCGACTTCCTGAAAGACTCCAAGATTCGCTGGACTATACTCCGCTATATGTTGAGAGGCCGCGCGAAAAACAATCGTGCAAGATTTCAACGAGGACCCAAGCGGGAGGAAATGCTGGCGATAGCACAACAACCGAACCATGAGGTGGCTGCCTGAGTTAGCCGCCACGCAGCGATCTAAGCGTCTGATGACACGCTATCGTTACGTCATAATCCGCGCAATTTATATATTGCCCGCAGCTCTATACTGGCGTAGCACCTGCTTGATTCAACGTCAAAAATGTTAACCAGCACATCAACAAACTCATGGCCTTTCTTGGCAAACAGGTCTTTGACCTCCATCTCGCCGACCAAGTTTGTACCCTGCGGAATCGGCGCATAGTTTTGGGACTTTGTTTCCATGTGCACCCAGGGATTCATATGCGCGTTGGCCGCCAGTACCCAGTTAGAGATTCCAAGGACAAAGGACGGGTTCGCATAACCCTCTATACTGTAGGGCGCAGCCATTTCTGATCTTTCACGGAGATAGGTGCTCATCTCATGATCAGCGTTCCAACGGTACGTAAAGGCTTTACAACCGGACTTTCGTAGCGTCTCCATATTTTCCCGGGTCGCCGCCACTGGTACGATCTTTTTGTCCCCAATCTCATCGTTCCGTCTAACAGGTGGGTCAATTTTTGTGCGGGCAAGATGAATGTCGGCCGTTGCACAGGGAGCCTCACCATCCGGCACCAGCACCGCGCTGTATCCTTGATCGCCCTGCTCTTGATGCCTGCTCTGGGGCTGAGTCTGGCGCTCGATTGGGTTTACAATATTAATGTCGAAAACCTGTTCATCATAGAGCGGCGAATTGACCCGCACGTGTGCATAACCTCGTTCAAGGAAAGCCATGCCATCGCTAATCGCAGCCGGGTGCAAAAGATAAGCTGAAACAGTGACACCGGGTACAAGACCGCCTTTAAACCCAAAATCCTTCGCAACCTTGTCACCATGAATTTCATTTTTAGAATGTGGTACCTGATTATAGGCCGTGCCTTTCCAGTCTTTCGTCATCTCGTTCTCTCTATTCCACTTATCGATATTCTATCTTGCAAACTTGTCGATAGCATAGCGGTGGGCAATCGTGTAATTTGCTGCTCCAAACACTCTACGAGAGCGCGCCATGGCAAACGACAAAATCAAACGCCCCTATTCATCATTGGTAGTTGATGGCAATGAAAAAGCTGCAGCCAGATCAATGCTGTATGCCGTCGGGTTTACAGAGGAAGACTTCGGGAAATCACAGGTGGGCATTGCCTCAACCTGGAGCAACCTGACGCCATGTAACATGCACATCAACGAACTGGCGGATGCGGCAGGCATGGGTGCTGACGAGTCAGGCGGCAAGGCGGTGACCTTTAATACCATCACCGTTTCTGATGGTATTTCAATGGGCTCTCCCGGCATGAGGTATTCACTGGTGTCTCGTGAAGTCATTGCGGACTCCATTGAAACCGTCGTCTGTGCTGAAGGTTTCGACGGTTTCGTCGCTATTGGTGGCTGTGACAAGAATATGCCAGGCTGCGCTATGGCAATGGCCAGAATCAACCGGCCAAGTGTGTTTGTCTACGGCGGCACTATCCAACCCGGCAAAGATCGGCGTGACATCGTCTCTGTGTTCGAGGCTGTTGGACAGCATGCCGCAGGTAAGATATCGGATATTGAACTAAAAGACGTTGAATCAACATCAATTCCTGGCCCAGGTTCCTGCGGCGGCATGTACACCGCTAATACCATGGCCTCAGCGATAGAAGCCCTTGGCCTGTCTCTGCCTAATTCATCTGCACAGGAAGCTATTTCAGACAACAAACGAGCCGACAGCTACGCCGCAGGTGAAGCTGTCGTCCGGTTGATTCAGCAAGACATCAAGCCTTCCGATATTCTTTCGATAAAATCATTCGAAAACGCGATAACTGTTGTCATTGCACTGGAAGGATCAACTAATGCAGTCCTGCATCTTCTTGCCATAGCGCATGCAGCAGGCATCCCACTGACCATTGATGATTTCAGCAGGATCGGTGCACGCGTCCCTGTGCTCGCTGATATGCGACCAGCAGGCCAATACTCAATGAGCGAACTCATCGAAATCGGTGGTATTCAACCACTAATGAAAATACTGCTGGCTGAAGGCTTGTTGCACGGCGACTGTCTGACAGTGACGGGTAAGACACTGGCGGAAAACCTTGAGGGCGTAAAGCCCTATCCAGCCGATCAGAAAGTCATCCGCCCCATGGATAATCCTGTCAAGAAAGACTCACATCTGGTCGTCCTGCGCGGCAACATCGCAACCGAGGGGGCCGTCGCTAAAATCACAGGCCACGAAGGCCTTAGGTTCAAAGGCTCCGCAAAGTGCTTCCATGGCGAGGAAGCGGCTCTCAAAGCTATCCTTGCCGGTTCTATCGTCGCTGGAGATGTCGTCGTGATTCGTTACGAAGGCCCAAGAGGTGGGCCCGGTATGCGTGAGATGCTTTCCCCGACCAGTGCAATTAATGGTCGTGGACTATCCGACACCGTTGCCATGATTACAGACGGCAGGTTCTCCGGCGGCTCCCATGGTTTCGTCATCGGCCACGTTACCCCAGAAGCGTTTGATGGCGGTACAATCGCCCTGATAGAAGACGGTGATACCATTACTATCGATGCCGAAGCCAAGAGTATAGATGTTCATGTCGAAGATTCAGAACTGGAGCAGCGACGGTCAGCCTGGACACAGCCTGAACCTTACGCGACCAGGGGCACACTGGCCAAATACGCGAAGTTGGTCAGCTCGGCCTCTGAGGGCGCCGTTACCGACAAGTAGCAGTCACGTTTAATGACATCAATAACCCACTTTGATGTCATTGTCCTTGGCGGCGGCCTAGCTGGCCTTACTGCTGCGATTACCGCTGCAGAAACCGGTGCTACCGTTTGCCTTCTCGAAATCGCGCCAAGGGCACTGCGGGGCGGAAATACCCGGCACACCAGAAACCTCCGTCCAATGCACGCATTAGGCGCGTTTCCTATGGAAGGTGCCTACGACTTCGACGAGTACCTTGATGACCTGTTACGCGTCACCGCCGGTGATACTAATCACGCCCTGGCGGAACTCACCATCCGAGAATCTAACCACGCTTTAACGTGGCTACAGGAGCACGGTGTCGCCTTCCAGAGACCATTATCCGGCACACTCCACCTTGGCCGTACCAACGCTTTTTTCCTCGGGGGAGGAAAGGCTCTCGTCAACTCTCTTTACCGGTTCGCCGTTCAACTTGGCGTGCATACAATTTATGAAGCAACGGACATCGCCCTTAACATTTCAGGCGACCGGTTTGTCGATCTTACCTATCAACAGATTAACAACACACACCGTATCTCTGGCAAGTCTCTGGTTACCGCCGCCGGTGGGTTCGAAGCGAACCTTGATTGGCTTGAAGAAGCCTGGGGACCTGCAGCCAAAAATTTCCTGGTGCGCGGCACCCCATACAACAAAGGTGACATCCTGCGTCAACTGCTTGACGCAGGATTCAAACAGATTGGCGATGCAGCCCAGTGCCACGCCGTAGCGATCGATGGACGTGCGCCGGCCTATGACGGCGGCATCGTCAGCCGGGTCGATTCCGTCCCCCTTGGTATTGTCGTTAACAATGAGGGTAAAAGATTTTACGATGAAGGCCAGGATTTTTGGCCGAAGCGCTACGCCATCTGGGGCAGATTGATTGCAGCCCAGACCGACCAAATTGGTTACGCCATTACAGATGCCAAAGCCGAGGGCCTTTTTATGCCAACGGTACTACCACCCTTAAAATCGACAACGATTGATGACCTTGCAAGGCAGATTAACATTCCGGCCGATTCACTCCAAAAGACCATTGGCGAATTTAACGCCGCGACAGTTTCGGGCTCATTTGATCACCAGGCGCTTGACGAATGCCACACAGAGGGGCTGCCCATTAACAAAAGCCATTGGGCCAGACAGATAGATACGCCGCCTTATAGCGCCTACCCCTTAAGACCCGGTATAACCTTCACCTACCTCGGTGTAGCCGTAGACGACCGCGCCCGAGTGCAGGTTGAGCACGGCAATCCCAGCGAAAATATTTTCGCTGCAGGTGAAATGATGGCAGGTAATATCCTGGGCCGCGGCTATCTGGCAGGTATCGGTATGACGATCGGCAATGTTTTCGGACGTATCGCCGGGCGAGAGGCCGCAAGACATGCCAACTAACCAAACGACCGCTGAAGCAATCAGGGTCATGACCATCTGCAACGCGTGTCGCTATTGCGAAGGGCATTGCGCTGTTTTTCCAGCGATGGAACGACAAACGGTATTCACCCAAAACAATATCGATTTCCTGTCCAACCTTTGCCATCAATGTGGCGCCTGCTATCAGCACTGCCAGTATGCGGACCCACATGAATTCGGCATCAACGTACCGGCGGTTTTCGAGCAGGCTCGCCGTGAAAGCTACACGCAATTTCTTTGGCCTACATTTATGCAACCAGCGGTACTGCATGGCGGCAAGTTTATGGCAACAACGCTGCTGCTTGCCATCAGCCTATTTTTTTTGGCCATCGTTGGTCTCAGTGGCATGTCAAAAATCTTTGCGCCGCAGGTTAACTTTTACAACCTGATGCCACATTCTGTGATGGCTGGTGCTTTTTCACTCTCGGCTGTGGTGGTGGTTGTCAGCTGGTGGATGACCCTGCGCCGGTACTGGCATTCCATCTCCTTGCCAAGCCCCGGGTCAATCAGGATGTCGACCTATCGTGCCGCCCTCGCAAGTGCGCTAACGTTAAAAAACCTTGATGGTGGGCATGGTGAGGGTTGTTACGAATCAGGGGAATCACCTTCGCTATGGAAGCGGCGCCATCACCATCTCGTTTTGATTGGTTTCGTCCTGTGTTTCTTCGCAACGCTGCTTGGGACTTTCTACCATTACAGCCTTAATGTTCCAGCACCTTATGGCTGGCTGACGCTACCAAAAATACTTGGGGTGACCGGCGGGATTATGTTGTTGGTGGGCTGTGCGGGTCTTTTCTGGATAAAGCAGACCGCCGATCAACGCTTGGTGTCACATGACAATGGCTATGGCAGTAGCCTGACAGCGCTCCTGTTCCTTACCAGCCTTACTGGCCTTGGTTTACCTATCGCCAAAGGAACTGGTGCACTGGGGTTTTTGCTGGCGGTTCATCTTGGCTGTGTTCTTGCGCTATTCCTGAACTTCGCGTGGGGGAAATTTATTCATGGGTTCTTTCGGTTCATCGCCCTACTTGCCGACGAGCACCAGAAAACTCAATAAAACACCAGCGTTCTAACCTCAGTCAGCACCGCCCTGACGGAAGCATCATCTGTATCAGAGATCTCAAAGGCGGAAGGTGACATAAAGCGTGCAACGCCAGACTCATCAAAGACATAGCCTTTCAGCGACATAGACTTAGCGACATAGACTTAGCGACATAGACTTAGCGACATAGACTTTCAGCACGATAGGCTTTCAGCACGATAGGCTTTCAGCACGATAGCCTTTAACCGACATCGCCTCTGTCGGCGCTCTAGACGCCCGTCCAGGCTCATCTGCCCCATGTTTATAATGGTAAAGCCCAGGCCGCCCCTGATCTCTAGTAACGTAGGTCAACTTGGTGACAACACTGATCACTTTTCAATCCCCCCCGTTTCAGGTGCCTGTCTGGCACGCTGGTTGTAGAGTAGCGCTCGAAGTTTAACGCCTTCTTCCTTGGATATTTTGGAAAAGTCATTTTGCAGTTCTGATCCTGCAGCCATGCCTCTTTGGACAGCAGGGCGATCACCCAGTTCTTCGAACCATCGTTTGAAATACTTGAACTCACTGATGTCCTGCCCCTGGCTTGCCCAGTTAATGGTCCATGGGTAGCAGATCATGTCAGCGATCGTGTACTCGTTACCGCAAAGGTAACGCTGGTTGTAAAGCTGGTTGTTCAAGACACCATAAAACCGATTAACCTCATCCGTAAACCGGGTCACCGCATAAGACTGGTCCCCCTGATCGTCGACGAGTCTACGAAAGTGGCCGCACTCACCGGTTTTCGGTCCCTGGTTTGCCATTTGCCACATCACCCACTGCATGACATTGTACCTCCCGCGAGCATCAGCAGGCATGAACTGGCCTGTCTTTTCAGCGATATAGAGCATAATTGCACCAGACTCAAATACCGAAAGGGGTCCCTGTCCATCGACAGGATCATGATCCACTAAGGTCGGCATTCTGTTGTTAGGGTTAAGCGAAAGAAAATCGTCAGTGAACTGGTCCCCCTTACCAATGTTGCATTCAACCAGCTGGTACTCGATGCCACATTCTTCCAGTTGGATAGTGACTTTCTTGCCATTTGGCGTGGGCCAGTAATGTAGATCCAGCATTTTGGTTACCTTCAGGTTGTGATAAGGACCCTAGTTTGCCCCTTGGCGATCAAGGAGGGAAATCAACCTGTAGAATAGCCCTCGGTGACATTTCGAATAAATCAATTCATTACCAGCCCCCCAATGGAGTCATCCCGATTCCAGTTGACGCGTTTTCCGGTGTGGCCAAATTACGCACTTATTCGCTATTTTCACTAAACGATCAACCTATAAGCTAATTAATTCAACAGCTTATAATCCGGCACGAAACTTGTATTGTAAGGATACAAAGGAAAACTACCCATGCTTGATTTAATACTTCACCTCATGTGCCTAGGCGCCGTCATTCTGCTAATTGCCCGAAGCCTGCCTGGCATGCATGTCGACTCTTACGGCACATCTGTCATGGTCGCTATCGTTTATGGGCTGATCAACATAACGCTTGGGTTCATTCTCAAACTGCTCGGGCTGCCATTTATCATCATCACGATGGGGGTCTTCCTCATCCTCATCAATGCCTTTCTATTGTGGATCACCGACCAGTTATTAGAAGACTTCGAGATTGAAGGCATCGGAACCACCTTCATCGCGGCATTGCTGATCACAATCACAGACACCATACTGGCCATCATCTTTTGAACAATATGGTTTGAAAAGGTGTGACCACAATGACGAGTGTTCGTTAATTCTAATGGAGTGACAGTAAACCGATGAGTGCAGAAATCAGACCGGCCATGGGCTGGAAGCAAGTGTTGGTGCTCGCAAACAATGAAGTCGAGCTACTGATTACCCTGGATGTTGGGCCGCGTATCATCTCTTACCGCCACCAGGGCGGGCTGAACGTATTCAAAACATTTGATGATCAACTGGGAACGTCCGGAGAAGCAGACTGGCAGATCAGGGGTGGTCATCGCCTGTGGATGGCACCGGAGACAACCTTATCCTACTTCCCTGACAACCAACCGGTTTCGTTTACACTCATGGATGAAAACCATGTCTGCCTGCGGACACCCGCGGAAGCTGAAAGCGGCATCGAGAAAGAAATTGAAATTATTCTCGATAAAAAAACATCCAGCGTTACGCTCAATCACAGCATTTCGGCCACCAAAGATATGAGCTCCGGCATCGCCCCCTGGGGTCTGACGGTACTCAAGGCCGGTGGCAAAGCGATTATACCAATGCCGCCCAGAAACCTTCACCCAAACGACCTGCCGGCAACAGAACGGAACGCTGGGCGTGACCTAGACCTGAACTTACTGCCAAACCGAAAGATGTCTTTATGGGCGTACACGAACCTGACGGACCCCCGTTTTAACTGGTGTGCAGATCGATTGGAAATCAGTCAGGATGCCAATATGCCTTCCACAAAGCTTGGTTTTCTACATCAGCTGCAAAGCGCACACTACGAAGTTGAAGGCTACCGGTTCTCAAAAACAATCGACTATCATCAAGATGCTACCTATCCGGATGGCAACTGCAATCTGGAAATATTTACTGACGGAGAGATGCTTGAACTGGAAAGCCTCGCCCCCCTTGTCACCTTGAACAAAGGCGATAGAATCGTACACACAGAAAACTGGTCACTCAAACGCTGCTGAAATCCCTACATCATTTAAAAAGGCCGCGTTTAAAAGGGAACTGAGGTTAATCCCCTCCGCCCCCTTAGACTGTCCCCCTTAGGCTGTACCCTTTAGACTACTGCCACGTGTGGCGCCAAACGCGAAACTCACCAGATTCGTTCTTTCTCAACACATCAAAGTACCTTGCTTCCGTACGACTTGCTGTCAGGGCGCCTGCCTCTGTAACACCTTGAGCCGGGTTTTTAAGCTCAAGGTGAATTACATACTCGTACTCGGCTATCGCGATATCATCCAGAACTTCAACCATGGGCGGCGTAATGACTTCTATTCTATAGGTCGCTGCTTCAAACACCGGCGTCAGAAACTGCGCATAATGAGCCGCGCCCTCAATCACGTCTGCGCCCGGCGGAATTAATCTAATATCCGGATCCAAAACAGACACATACGAAGGAATATCCGCCGTTGCGACCGCTTCACGCCATTGCGCATACAGCTCTTCAATCTGTTTTACTTCATCTGCCCGTGCCTGAAGCCCAAGCAGGGAGACCCACAGGACCAAAAAATACTTCATACATTAACTCCAACTAGGGGTGAAATTTCGGCGTCCGTTTTTTCATAAACGCATCGATTGCTTCTTTTGCTTCAGCGGACCCGACACTGTCGATCAACTGCTGCGCCTCAAGCAGCAGACTTGCCTTCAAATCCTGATTAACACCCTGATTGAGGTTTGTCTTCATGCGCGAAAGCGTAACAGATGGCCCGTTGGCAATCTCCCTGGCATAGTTGAAAGCATCAGCGCGAAAAGTTTCCTCAGGAAACACCTGATTAAAAAGGCCCAGCCTTTCGCCTTCTTCAGCACCGACTCGCCTCGCCGTATAAAATAACTCCTTGGCTTTTGACAACCCGATCAGCCGAGGGAGGAACCAGCTCGCCCCATAATCACCGGAAAGACCAATATTCCTAAACGCAGTCGTGATAAACGCATTGCTCGAGGCGACCCTGAGGTCACAGGCAAGTGCTATCGACAATCCAGCACCTGCCGCTGCACCAGGCAACGCGGCAACCGTTACCTTGCCCAGTTCATGAATCCGAAGGGTCAACGTTTCCTGCTTTTGGAACAACTCTGCGACACGTTCATCTCGGGGTTTCAGCATTCCATCGGCCCCCATCCCGCTGACATCGCCACCTGAACAGAACGCGTCCCCTGCCCCGGTGATCATGACACAACCTACGCGCTGGTCATTCCCAAGGGCCAGCAACACAGACCGCAACGCGGGCGTCAAGACATCGCCAAGCGCATTCTTTTTGTGCGGTTTATTTAACGTAACCACCCCTACCCTGTCCTCAATACGACAGAGAAGCTCGTTTGTCCCTGTATCAATATCAACCATTTTCATTCCACATAGCACGCTGCCCGACGCAAGGCGATTTCTTCGCCCGCCACTTTCAGTTAGCATCACACACTGAATGCCGCCCCGCAAACCGACTATTTAACTCACTTCGTCAAGAAAAGGCTTCCAGAACCACATGAAAGACATAAGCAAGCTGATCCCTGTCATCCTTCTAGTATGTGCCTCACCACTTTACGCTGAAGAACCAAAAGAGCGCGACGAGATCGCGACGGAATATAAGTGGGATTTAGCTGACATGTATGTTTCCACTGATAGTTGGGAAGCAGACATCCTAAAGTACAACGCGCTTTTACCAGAGATTGAATCCTACCAGGGGCACCTTGGCGATAATGGTAAAACACTGCTTGCTGCGATCCAGAAAATGGAAGAGATCGAAATGCTGATCTCGGATATTTTTGTGTACGCCGGACTCAAGTCTTATGAAGACATGCGGGTAGGCGAGAACAGTGCGAACTTTTCCCGCGCCCGAACACTTTCAACGAAATACAACGAAGCAACCTCATATATGAGGCCCGAACTTCTTGCGATTCCACCGCAAAAGCTGGAAAAAATGATCAGCGCTACGAAGGGACTGGGCATCTATCGTCATTTTATCGACGAGCAGCTTCGTATGCGGAATTACACGCTCAGCGAGGCTGAAGAAAAAATTCTGGCCAGTGCGAGTGACGCACTTGGAAAATTCAGCAGTGTCTACGGCGCTTTCAACAACGCCGACATCAGGTACGGCGAGATCGTCGATGCAGAAGGCAACACCGTAGAGCTGACAAAAGCTCGTTACGCGGCCTTCATGAGTTCAACGGATCGGCGGGTCAGGGAAGATGCCTGGAAAGGTGTCTATGGGGAATACGAGCGCATGGGTAACACGCTGGCTGCCAACTACGAAGGTCACGTCAAGGCGCGGGTATTCCAGGCGAAAATTCGCGGCTTCGATTCAGCGCTGCAAGCAGCCACCTATGGCAATGCCATTCCTACAGAGGTGTACACCAACCTGATCAAGGCGGCGAGGCAGGGCACAGGTCCACTGCAGCGCTATATGGAAATTCGCCGCGCGGCGCTGGATGTAGAAACCCTGCAACCCTGGGATACCTCCGCACCTATCGGTGAAGAAACCATCAAAGACGTCTCGTTTGAAGAGGCCAAACAGATCGTGGCCGACGCCCTGACGCCACTTGGAAAGGAGTATGTCACCACCTACTGGAAAGGCTTTAGCGAAGGCTGGGTAGACGCCTATGAGTCACAGGGTAAACGCGGTGGTGCCTATTCCTGGGGCACCTACCGGTCAAAGCCTTACCTGTCAATGAACTACAACGGTACCTTCAGCAGCGTTTCAACACTCGCTCATGAATATGGGCACTCGATCCATTCGAGTCTTGCGGCCGAAGCACAACCCTACACCTATGCAAGCTATCGTACCTTTATTGCGGAAATCGCTTCCATGACCAACGAGGCGATCCTGTTCCAAAAGATGCTAAGCGAAGCCGAAACGAAAGAAGACAAAGTCTTCCTTCTGCAAACCTACCTAGACGAGTTCCGCGGCGGCTTTTATACCCAGGCATTGTTTGCTGATTACGAAATGCAGGCACATGCTGCAGTGGAGTCCGGTAAAGCGCTAACCAAAGAATCCCTGAACAAGATATATCACGACACTCACCTTGCTTACTATGGTGATTCAGTGCGGATGGATCCACTGGTTGACAGCACCTGGAGTCGAATCCCGCACTTTCTTAGGAACGACAATTTTTATGTCTACCAATACTCAACTTCATTTGTCGCAGCCACCGCTCTCGCGAAAATGATCCTAAAAGAAGGGGAACCTGCGAGGGAGCGCTTCCTGAATCTCCTGCGCTCAGGAAGCAACGACTACCCTATAGCATTGCTGAAGAAGGCGGGTATCGATATGACAACCCCAGCACCGGTTATCGCCACTATCGAAGTATTCGACCAAATGGTGAGCGAGTTGGAACAGACACTCAAAGAATGATCAGGAAAGCGCGGGATGAAACACTAAAGAACGTTTAGAGAGATGCTGAAAGAAAGGGACCATCTACACAAATACGGCGACCATCCGGCGAGTGGCAGGCTCCACAAATGCCAACCCCGCACTTGGTAAGATAGTCAATGGCGCTGAATATCCGATCATCACTAACGTATCGACGCTGAACCTCAATAGCTGCATGCACCATAGGCCCGGGCCCGCAATTGTAGAAAACAAGCTCTTGTAGTTCGTCCTCAGACTTCACTTTCAGCCAGTCATCCAGCAGTGCCGTAACAACACCGTAAAAACCTTCACTGCCATCGTCTGTCGCGATATGAGTGCTAGCAATAGCGGCGCACTCGTCCTTAAAGTACAACCGGTCACTAGTTCGTGCACCTAGGAAAACTTCCGCGTTACCGAAATCTCGTGCTATCTGGTAGACCGCTGCCAGACCCGTGCCACCCGCCACGGCGACAATTTTCGAGTTCTTCGGTGGCGCGACTTTGACGCCATGTGGTCCACGCACGTAAACTTTTGATCCCGGCTGACATTTCAGCAATTCATTAGTAAAGATTCCAACGTCGATCACCACCAGCGCAAAGGGATCATCCGTTAACGCCGAAAATGGTTTCTCTCCAAGGCCGGGTATCCATGCGTACACGAACTCTCCTGCCTGAACGCCAATCTTACGATCAAAGGTCAGGATCGTAATATCCTCGCAGACTTTCTCATTACTGACGAGGGTATAGGCCTCAAAGTCCATATCGACGGCGATCAGTTCCCCGGCCGACGACTCATCTTTCTCCAAACCGGACTGAATTTCACTGAAATACTCCGCGACTTCATCTGAATTCATACCCGTCAATGCCGACCCTATTCCAAAGATGCTGGCACCCTCGTCTCGGATCGCCTTCACATTATCCAGGGTCGCAACCCCCCCACACCCTATAATGGGGACATCCACGGCCTCACGCATTTCCCTAATACATTTGAGGGCAATCGGTAACACGCCACGGCCAGACATCCCCCCAAGCTCATTAGTCAGGACAGGCTTGCCAAAAGCCGTGTAGTAAGCAGGCCCAGCCGTATTGATAGCACACAAAGCATCCGCTCCACCCTCTACTGCGGCTCTAGCGATTTCGGCGATGTTTGGCACATTGGGCGTCAGTTTTGGCACAACAGGGATGTCTACAACAGCCTTGACCGCTTGAATAATTTCCTTCACCAACCCGGCATCCTGGCCCATAGCCATGCCGTACCCTTTCGCGTGGGGGCAGGACAGATTAAGTTCCAGGCCATCTGAAACAGGTGCCAGCAATTGGGCCACCGCGACTATCTCTTCCACGCTGGCGCCGAATATCGACGTCAGCAGAAATCTGTCATCCGGGACTCTCAAGGCTGCCAGCTGTTCCAAACATGCCTCGGCACCAGGGTTTGTAAGCCCTACCGCATTCATAAAACAACCGGGCGCATACTGGGTCATGATTGGCTCCCTGTTACCCGAGCGAGGCACCGGCCCAATACTTTTAGTCGTCATTACGCCTATTTCCGGCACCCGATCGAACAGGTACTGAATAATCGGCGCCGCTGTGGCAATAATGCCGGAGGGAATCGTGAAGGGACCTGATATAGATTTACCCAGAAATTCGTAACGCTGACTCAATTTTTACTCCGACTTTTACCCGGCGCCTATCTTAACAGCATCCTCCTGCACCCCCCAACGGATCGAACCCAAGATCTGAGTAATTTCCCTGGCGCGCCCTGTAAAGGGAATGTTTTAGCATGGACATTTTGTGCGAGGAGAGTTTGTAGAGGACATATGGCGAAAGACAAGGTGAACACGCTCGAAGTTTCGCGTGAAGCAGATCCTATATTCGTGAGTTTTTGGGTACCTGCCCTACCTAAACTCCGCCAAAAAATGCCTTTATCAACGATTTCATCAACCACCGATAAGAACGATGGGCGTACTTAATATAAACTAACGACAAATGAATCTGATTGATTAACTCATGCCCGCAGCCACAACGCCCTCTCGCCTGGCGGTAGACATCGGCGGCACCTTTACTGACGTCGTACTAGAGCTACCGACCGGCGAGCGCATCACGACGAAACTGCTAACCACCTACGACCACCCAGGAAAAGCCGTTCTTAAGGGCATTACAACCGTCATGGATCGTGCAAACGTTAGCCCGTCCGAAATTGGTCTGATTATTCATGGTACTACCCTGGCAACCAATGCGCTGATTGAACGTCGCGGTGCCAATACCGCGCTGCTGACAACAGAGGGCCACAGAGACGCGCTTGAAATGGCTCATGAGGATCGCTTCGAACAATACGATATCAATATTGACCGGCCAATCCCTCTTGTACCAAGGCATCTCCGGCTTCCCGTGAGAGAACGTATGGATCGCGACGGCAATATTCTGATTGAACTGGATGAATCAACTATCCTGCGCCACCTTTTGATACTTGAGAATTACGAGATTCAGAGTGTCGCGATTGGTTATCTGCACGCCTTCGTCAATCCCATCCACGAGATCAGAACCCGGGAAGTTCTGGCCAAGGCCAGGCCAGATCTTTCCATTTCGCTAGCTTGTGAAGTTGCGCCAGAGATACGCGAATTTGAACGCCTTTCAACCGCTTGCGCCAATGCTTATGTGAGACCCTTGATGGCGAGTTACCTGGCACGCCTCGCTGAGGAGCTAAAAACTGAGGGATTCCTGTGCCCTTTCCTACTGATGACATCAGGTGGCGGATTGACGACCCTGGATACGGCGACAAGATTTCCTATTCGACTAGTCGAATCTGGTCCCGCGGGAGGCGCAATTCTTGCTCAGCGAATATCAGAACACCTCGGACTAGATAGAATGCTGTCGTTCGATATGGGCGGAACCACAGCCAAGTTATGCTTGATTGATGATGGCAAACCACTCACTTCACGTAGCTTTGAGGTCGATCGTGTTTACCGATTTAAAAAGGGCAGCGGGCTGCCTGTCAGGATCCCAGTGATCGAAATGGTTGAGATTGGCGCCGGCGGCGGCAGTATCGCTCGAATCGACAAACTGAAACGGATCCAGGTAGGCCCCGAAAGTGCCGGTTCTGAACCAGGACCAGCGGCTTACGACCGCGGGGGTACCAAGCCAACAGTGACTGATGCTGATATCGCCCTCGGCAGAGTTTACCCAGAGAAATTTGCGTTCCCCCTTAATATAGAACGTGCGAATCAATCCATTCAGGACAGTGTTGCACTACTTCTAGCGATTGATATCAACCTGGCAGCATTTAGTATCAGCGAAGTTGTCGACGAAAATATGGCCTCCGCAGCCCGCACTCATGCTGCAGAATTTGGTATGGATTTGGCAGCGCGTGAGATTGTCGCTTTTGGAGGCGCGGCGCCTCTGCATGCCGCTCGCCTTGGTCACAAACTCGGGGCGACACAGATTATCATTCCGCCCGACGCCGGCGTCGGGTCTGCCGTTGGCTTCCTGCTGGCACCAATTTCTTACGAAGTTGTGAGGAGCAGACAACAGATCTTAGCCAACCTAGACCATCAACTCGTCAACAACCTGTATGCCGAGATGCGATCTGAAGCACTGGCTATCGTTCAGGAGGCGTCCACTAGCAGCAACCTGATAGAAACCCGACAGGCCTACATGCGATATGTTGGTCAAGGTCATGAGCTTGCGATTGACCTGCCTACAGGACCCTACACTGAATTGCATCGTGATCGGTTTACCGAGATCTTCGAACAGACCTACATGAAGTTGTACGGCCACCGAATAGAAGGGGTTGATGTCGAAGCCCTTAGCTGGACCCTAATGGTGTCAGAACCTGTCACGCAGCGACTTAAATCAGCAAAACTAAAACCGAGCGGACCACTGAAAGCGATTGGTGAATGTTCCGTATTTGATGCAGAAACAGCTATCCGAATGGAAGTCCCTGTCTATCTGCGGGAGCAACTAGCCGGCGATGTATTCATCAATGGTCCCGCTCTAATTACCGAGGACCAGACGACGACAGTCATCTCCTCCAGCTTTAGCGCCAGCGTCAATAGCCTTGGCTGTATCGTGTTGACGAAGAAACGGCCACCAGGGGGAAACAATGGATAACACGCTGGACAGACTTCGGCTACAGTTACTCTGGGATAGACTCCTTGCCATCGTCGAGGAGCAGGCCCAGACGCTAATCCGTACGGCATTTTCTACCACCGTCAGAGAGGCCGGAGATCTGTCCGCGGGCGTCTTTGATACCAAGGGCCAGATGCTTGCTCAGGCTATTACAGGGACCCCCGGCCACGTCAACGCAATGGCTGCAAGTGTCGGTTTTTTTCTGAGGAAACACCCTCCTGGGACACTTGAACCCGGTGATGTCCTGGTGACCAACGATCCCTGGCACGGCACGGGCCACCTCAACGACTTTACGGTAGTTACCCCTGTATTCAGGAATGGCCAGCCAGTCGCGCTGTTCGCTGCCACCTCTCATATCGCCGATGTAGGCGGCCTGGGGTTCGGTCCGGATGGCAGGCAGGTATTCGAAGAAGGCATTAATCTGCCCATTGGCTATCTGTTCCGCGCTGGCGAAATAAATGAAACCCTAATCGAGATTCTCAGGGCTAATGTTCGAGATCCTCGCGCTGCAGAAGGTGACCTGTATTCTCTGACTGCCTGCAACAAAGCAGGCAGCGACAGCCTGCTAGCCGCTATGGACGAATTCAGTCTAAATGATCTAGATGCCGTGGGCGAAATGATCATCGAAAACTCCCGCACCGCGATGCTTGAGGAAATACGCAGGCTTCCTAAGGGGACCTGGCACAACACTATGCGGGTCGACGGTTATTCCACGCCCGTGGATCTTGTTTGTCGCGTGACCATTTCGGCAGAGGGCATTGGCGTAAATTGGAGCGGAACGTCAGGAACCAGCAGTCATGGCATTAATGTCCCACTGACCTACGCCCAAGCGTATACATCCTTTGGTGTGCGTTGTGTGATCGGTAACGATATCCCCAATAATGCTGGGTCGTTAGGGGTTGTACAAGTCACCGCGCCCGCCGGATGCATCCTGAATGCGCCACGGCCATCTGCTGTCTCTGCAAGACACGCCATCGGGCAAATGCTGCCGGATGTTGTGCTGGGCTGCCTGGATGAGCCTTTGGGACGCCAGGTGCCAACTGAGGGTGCGGCCTGCCTGTTTGGCCCGGTATTTCTTGGAGGTGAAGGGATGATACCCGGCAGTCGCTCCGCACCCTTCGTCATGAACGCATTTTACACCGGCGGCACGGGCGCTAGACCCGAAAAAGATGGCTTGAGCTGCACCGCTTTCCCTTCGGGTGTCCGGAGCACGCCGATTGAGATCACCGAAAATTCGGCGCCGCTGATTATTTGGCGTAAAGAGTATCGACCAGATTCGGCCGGTGACGGTGAATTTAGGGGCGGGTTCGGGCAGATCATGGAATTCGGCCATGCGAATAACGAGGCGTTTGCCGTCTCAAAAATGTTTGATCGAATAAGCCATCCGCCTAGGGGAAGACACGGGGGCGGTGATGGCGCGCCTGCCAGTGTCTACATCAAAGACGGCCCAACCCTAAAGGGAATGGGCCGTGAATTAGTACCCGCAGGCTCAAGAATGGTTCTGGAAACTGCCGGTGGCAGCGGCCGAGGTCACTCTGGAGACCGGGACCGAGAGTCTATTTCCAAAGATCAACTCAGCGGACTGATATCAAAGAACTAGGTGGCGGTTGCTATGACCCCGCTCAGGGCTGTTTTTATGACCCCGCTCATGGCTGTCTTTGTAACCCCGCTCATGGCTGTTTTTATGACCCCGCTCAGGGCTGTTTTTATGACCCCGCTCATGGCTGTCTTTGTAACCCCGCTCAGGGCTGTTTTTATGACCCCGCTCATGGCTGTCTTTGTAACCCCGCTCATGGCTGTCTTTGTAACCCCGCTCAGGGCTGTTTTTATGACCCCGCTCATGGCTGTTTTTATGACCCCGCTCATGGCTGTTTTTATAACCCCGCTCATGGCTGTTTTTATAACCCCGCTCATGGCTGTTTTCGTGACCGCGCCTACCGCGGGTTTTCGAGGGTAAATAATCGACAGAAACATAAGCACGCTGGCGCCGATATTGCGGACCCACATGCAGAAACAGCTTTCTCACGTAACGTGATTTGTTAAAGTGCCTGGTGAAGGAATCGCCACGATGCAGAGCACCTTCAAGATCGCGCAGTGGAATTAGCCGGCCGTTACCCAACTCTGCATAGACCTCATAAATCGCCGCGTGTCGTTTAATACCCCTAAGGCTGATCGCTGACACTTCGGCGTTAATGTAGATTACGGATTCACTTTTGTTGCTTCGCCTCGTTCGGAACTGCTCTGCTCTTCGCCAGTTCTCCCAATGTTTGCCGTGACCCTTTTTACCGGAATGATGACTCTGGGAGCGGTGGTTTCCGGTGCGCCTATCCCACTCAACACGACTACCATGTCCATTGTGTCGATACTCGCGGGAGTTCTTTTCATCCTTCACCTTCACCTTTAAGGCATCAGCCCAGGCTGGGCCCGCAACCACCAACAACACCAGCATTATTAAAATTCTCATCATTTAACTCCTTGCCTCACAGAGGCAACAAACGGGAAGTTAATGATGTACCTGCATAACTGAATCAGAAGTTAACTAACTGAATACAACATGAACGCATAACTACTCAGACCGGCGTTCATCCAGGTATTCCCGAACCTTTGCCAACTGCAGGGTCTGGCGCCCGAGTTTCTCGACAGGAAAGCGCTCTGAAAAGTCCCTGAGCAGCGGGGCAACCGCTTTAATTGCTACATCACGAACCTGGTTTCCTTTGCGCGTCATGGTTACCCGCTTTCGCCTGCCGCTATTCTTATCCGGCTCTACCTTGACCAGGCCCTTGGATTCAAGCTTCTTCAAGGTGTTCGTCATCGCGCCACCGGTGACTTGGAAGGCTCGAGCCAGGCGACCAGGTGTCGCTTCCACATCAACCCTGACAAACCAGTTCAGTACACTAAACTGGGAGAGCGTCAGCCCTTCTGGCAGGCTTTGCTCAAAGAGCACCGTAGATAACTGAGAGATAACCCCTATCTCATTGAAATAGGTAAAAACCGCGTCGCCTTTGGATGAATTCGCCATTGCTTTTTCTCATTCGGAATTTTTTTAATTTTAACCTTTCTTAGCACTCGCTCTGATTAACAGCGGTGTTTGTTTAATATTAGACTATTTAATATTGAACTATTTAATATTAAATTGAATTCATGACTAAAAAATTACCACATTAAACAAGAAACAAGAAACAAGAAACGAAAAGATAAGGGGAACAATGAGATACATATTATGGCTACTTGGAATCGTAATCGGGCTTGCGCTCATCATGGGCGGATTACAGATTTCCGCATCCGAGCGAATTGAAGTTGTTCAGCTATACACCGTTAGCCAGACGGGCGAAAAAGTAGTGACACGACTTTGGGTGGTCGACTACGACGGACACGCTTACCTGCGTGGCGAAACTGATTCCGGTTGGTTTAGGCGACTCCAGTCATCCGACAAGTTCACTTTAATTCGCGGTGAACGGACTGGTTATTTCACTCACACAGTGAAGAACGAGAACATCGATACAATTAATAAACTGATGCGGGAAAAATACACTCGGGGAGATCAGGTTATCGAAATTGGGATGGGGAGTAGAGGAGCGTCCAACGCCATACAGCTAACCTCAGAAAAAAGCTAAGCGTTCAAATGAGACTTTAAAGCGCAGCGCCACTTTAGCGCCGACGTACAGAGTTACCCATGGGTAACTCTGTACGTCACTTTTAAAACGTCCCCCCTTTAAATTTTTCTAGCGGATGATGACGGGCAGTTTAGAGTAGCCTTTTACGAAGTTTGAATTGACCATCTCCACCTTACCGACCAGTTCGATGTTATCGAAACGGGTCATGATCTCTTCCCAGAGCACTCGCAACTGCATCTCTGCCAGTCGGTTACCCATGCATCGATGGATACCAAAGCCAAATGACAAATGCCGGCGGGCGTTCTTACGATCAATCAGGAACTTATCCGCGTCTTCAATGGATCTGCTATCCCGATTTCCCGAGACGTACCACATCAACAACTTGTCACCCTCTTTAATATTCTGCCCACCCAACACAGAGTCTTTCGAAGCGGTTCTTCTCATATATGCCAGCGGCGTCTGGTAACGGATAATTTCAGGCACCATGTTGGGTATCAGACCGTGGTTATCACGTAACTTCTGATATTCAGTCGGGTTTTCATTCAGGAACTTAATACCGCCTGAGATCGAGTTTCGCGTCGTATCATTACCGCCCACGATCAACAGCACCAGATTACCGAGATACTCAACGGGATCCATGTTCTTGGTTGATTCACCATGTGCCAGCATCGAAATCAGGTCACCGCGTGGCGGTTCGTTAACTCTCTCGTTCCATAGCCCGGTGAAATATTCGAGACACTCATACAGTTCTGCCCGCCGCTGATCCTCGCTCTCGATAATGCCGGAATGCTCATCCGCGGTCGCGACGTCCGACCAGCGAGTTAGTTTTCTTCTATCCTCAAACGGGAAATCAAACAGCGTTGCCAGCATCTGGGTTGTTAACTCAATGGAAACCAGATCGACCCAGTTAAATTCTTCGCCCCGCGGCAGTGAATCCAGAATGTCACATACGCGCTGCCGAATAGTGGATTCCATTTTCGCCAGATTGGAAGGCTGGACCGCACTACTCACTTCCTTTCGCTGTTGATCGTGCTTTGGTGGATCCATCGCGATAAACATAGGCAGCGGAAATTCCTCATCGGGATCAACCGCCGTAATAGAACCATCAGAAGAGAAGCTGTCATGATTGGTATCGACAGCCATGATGTCTTCATAGCGCGTCACGTTCCAAAAGGATCCTACTTCTTCATGGTCCTTTTGCAAATGAACCGGTGATTCCCTGCGGAGCCGCTCAAAAATTTTGACATGATAATCATTGTGAAACAGCTGAGGGTTTATCAGATCTAGCTGATCCAGGGGTATCGTATCCGGGTCCCTGGACATCCATTGCGTATCGGTCGTATCGGTCGCTTCACTCATGCCATTTCTCTCCCTTCGAACCGACCAATTTGCCGGATTCATACTTGCGTTTTAGGTGTTTTATCCACTATTTTCGCCGATCTGTCGCCTACTCCACGGTTCTTGACTTTAAACGGTGCGCCTCGCTAATTACATACTGATGCACCGACCTTGAATCTTCCTTCGTCAAGGAGCTCGCAAAGCTCACCATCCCGCGATCCTGCAGAATGCCTCCAAGGACAATGTCCTCAAAGACAAGATGCTTGCCGGGGGCCAGGTATCGCAAGTCCGGCAACACTCCGCCGGAACGCACACCAGGGCCATGGCAAACACCACAGTACTTGTGGTACATAAACTTACCGTGGGCAATTTCTTCACTAGTCGCTTCAATAGGGGGCGGTTCAGGCAAGACGGCAGCAACATCAACCACGGGAGGCAACTCAACTTCACCCTCCAGTTTGTATGTCAGAATCCGACCACGTGGCTTCAAGTTATATCCCTCTGCCGCGGCAGCGGTCAGGGCAAAAGCACCGCCCCAGCCCGCCACGACAGTGACATACTGTTCACCGTCGACCTCATAGGATATCGGCGGCGCAATAATACCGGTCTGCGCGGGCGCTGACCAAAGCTCTTTACCTGTATCAGCTCGATATGCGACGAACCGACCGCTGGAATTTCCCTGGAATATCAAGTTGCCGTGAGTAGACAACATACCGCCGTTCCATGTGCCTGCATGCTGAATGCGCCAGACTTCTTTTTGCGAAACCGGATCCCATGCGGAAACAAATCCTCGCAGCAAGCCATCAACCTTGTCATCGACACCCTTATCACCGGTGGGCATACCCAGCCGCCAGTCGTTGGCAAGATTCCAGCTACCTTCCTCATAGGTGAACTCAGGCTCATTGCCATAACCAAAAGGCATATCCAATGCGGGGATGTAGACGTATCCCGTATCTGGGCTGTAAGACATTGGGTGCCAGTTGTGGCCTCCTAGCGGGCCAGGCTTGTGATACGCCGCTTCTATCTCCTCTGCTGTCATCGCATCCAGCACAGCAATCTGCTCTTCCAAGGGCAAATCAACCAAGGGATTCGTGATCTGATAGCGGGCGTTTTCCATCTCAACGGGCCGCCCTGTCTCAGGGTCTACATGAGTAGCCCACGTCATGGGTATATACTTCTCAGCAGAAATGAACTCACCGGTCACCCGATCAAGGACGTAGAAAAAGCCATTCTTTGGTGCCTGCATGATCACTTTCCTTACCTCACCGCCAATCTCAAGCTCCGCAAGAATCATGTGCTGAGTCGCAGTGTAGTCCCAGGTATCGCCCGGTGTAGTCTGGTAGTGCCAAATGTATTCACCCGTATCAGGATTCAGCGCAACGACTGAAGACAGGAACAGGTTGTCCCCGCCACCAGGGCTCCTGACATTCTGATTCCAGGGTGAACCGTTACCCACTCCAATGTACAGGTAGTTCAACTCAGGGTCATAGGCCATCGAATCCCAAACGGTTCCGCCACCGCCCATCGTCCACCAGCGACCCGTCCAGGTCTTTGCCGCATCTTCCATCGCGGCCGATTCAAAAGGTTCATCGGGATTCCCTGGCACGGTATAGAAACGCCACACCTGTTCTCCCGTCGCAGTGTCGTATGCCGTCACGTATCCACGGACACCATACTCAGCACCCCCGTTACCAATAATCACCTTGTCGTTGACGATTCTGGGCGCACCCGTAATCGTATAGGGTTTAGTCTTATCGATAGTGCTGACGTCCCAGGCGACTTCTCCGGTGGCAGCATCAAGCGCGATCAGTCGTCCATCAATCGTTCCAACATAGACCCGACCTTTCCACACGGAAACGCCCCGATTGACCACATCGCAGCAGGCATTGGCGCCCCAGGCCTTCGGCACCTCCGGGTCAAACTGCCATATCAGTTCTCCTGTTCGGGCGTCATTGGCAAACACAACACTCCAGGAACCCGAAGTGTACATAACGCCATCAACGACGATCGGGGATGCTTCCAGTCCTCGGTCGGTGCCGGTGTCAAAATACCAGGCAAGACCAAGATCACCGACATTATCGGCTGTTATCTGATCAAGAGGACTAAAGCGCTGCTCATCGTATGTTCGGCCATGGGCCAGCCAGTTGCCGGGTTCATCATCTGCATTGACTATTCGCTCACCATCAACAGTCGCGGTGACATCGCTTATCCAAACGGTTGAGTCAACAGTGGTTTGGTCCTGGTTAACTTCGGTGTCGTCATTTGACGATTCCTGATTGAGCAGCCACGCCCCAAGAACCATGACCAACACAGTTACTATCGCAATTACAACTCTCATCCAATATCCCTTGGGCCGAATCCGGCTCTAATAAGTGACCCTGATGCTACTAGAGCAAGCTGACAGGGGCAAACTCAATTAGCAGGGCTAATCGAGCAGGTTTGCAGTTCTTCATCGAAGGTAATGTACGCCTCTCCGTTACGGAGATGCTGCTTTACCTGTTCGCACTTAACCCTCAGGGATACCTCGGAATCACCATATTCCGTCCCCTCTCGAGTGACGAATTCCTCAATAATTCCCAGTAGCGCGTCTTCCGACAGTTCATCCCATGGTATTTTCAGTTCAGGCAATTTACCTACTTTGCATCCTGTTGAACGAATAGTGTAATATCGTTTAACCGTACCATAAAAATACTCCAACACATGCCTGCTTACGTTGCTCATCTCCTTATAATCGAAGACGAACCAATCACACGTCGCATGCTCTCTTCCCACTTTGAAAAAGAGGGTTACGCCGTCACTAGTATGCCAAACGCAGAAGGCGTCCTAGAACGAATCAGCGAGGGAACAATCGACGCGTGCCTCATTGATATTAACCTTCCAGGTAAAGATGGACTAACCCTGACTCGCGAGATCCGCGCTAGGTCAGATGTTGGGATCATACTGGTGACAGGAAAAGACGACCAGGTTGACAGAATCGTAGGCTTGGAAAGTGGCGCAGACGATTACATGACCAAGCCCTTCGACCCGCGTGAATTATTGTCGCGGGTGAAGAATCTGCTCAGGCGGGTCCGAGCACAGGAAAAACAAAAAGAAAAAGGCTCCACCCGAACTTTTGAAGGGTGGGTGCTAGACCTTAACAAAAGAGAAATTTCCACCCCTGACGGCACATGGCAAGCACTGTCTGCTGGCGAGTTCCAGTTGCTGCTAGCCTTGATTGAAAATAGCGGTCAGGTCCTGACTCGGGACCAGCTTATGAACCGCATTCGAAACAGGGAATGGTATCCGGATGATCGCTACATTGATGTTCTCGTTGGACAGGTGAGAAGGAAGTTCAGAGACCACGATCGTAAGACAACGTTTATCAGTACTATCCACGGTACCGGTTATTTATTCTCACCTACCGTCACCTAGCCGGGTTCTGATTAAGAAGGTTTTTTGTAGGCTTTTAGCAGGCACTACCCTGACCAAGTTTGCTTGAATATGAGATTCAGAGTCAAAAAAAGGTCATACTGGCGCCGTTAGCAGGGAGACCAACCGCATCGCAAGCAATGACCACAACGGTGAGAATTTCTGAACAGACAATAACGTTAGAGCCAATATGATATCTATTCCGGGATACAAGCAACTTCAGCCCATCGCCCAGGGACTGCGCTGCCTGGTCTACAGTGGCAGGCGAGATAAAGACGGGAAAAAAGTCATACTGAGGCAACTCAGACCCGAGATCGCCACCCCACAACTTATTTCCCGGCACCAGCGTGAATTCGAACTGCTGGCACAAATCCAGTCTGACCAAGTCATTAAACCCATTGAGCTGATAAACGACGATAGTGCAACGATACTCGTGACGGAACTGGCACCTGGCAAACCTCTCATCTCATTTATCCAGCAGGCTGATCTCACTATTCTCGAGAGCGCCAAAATTGCATGCCTCATTGCAATGGCACTTGACGATATTCACAGGGCAAACATCGTCCATAGAGATATTAATCCAGCCAATATCATCTACGACGCAGAAAACTCAGAAATAAAACTTTTCGATTTTGGCATCTCGACCTACGCCTCACAGGGCCAGTTCAAGTCTCGGGCCAACACTGCTATCGAAGGAACTCTGTCTTACCTCTCCCCAGAACAAACCGGGAGAATGAATAGATCCGTCGATTTTCGTTCTGATTTCTACTCTCTGGGCGTCATTCTCTACCAATTGATAACCGGCCTACTGCCTTTCAATGGCGAAGACGACCTTGACCTGATCTACCAGCATTTGACACGCACTCCGCAACCTCCCGAGGACATCAATCCAACAGTGCCAAAGGCACTATCAAAAATTACGTCTAAACTGCTGTCGAAAATGCCAGAAGATAGGTACCAGAGTGCATTTGCAATCACCGCGGATCTGAACCGCTTCCTGACACTTTTTGATAACAACCCTGGTACCGAACTCGACTTCGACATCGCGCTCGATGATATTTCTGAGCAGCTAAACATGTCGGAGCACCTTCTGGAGCGAGACACTCACTTGGCGCACCTCCTTAAGATGCTAGACCGTATCTCTAACGGTGAATCAGGCTCCCTGATATGTATTGGCGATGCCGGCACAGGCAAAAGCGTTCTCATTCGAGAGATTGAAAAAGAGGTCACCAAAAAAGGTGGCTTCCTGGCAAAAGGTATTCACCACGAAACCAGCAAGGAAACACCCTATAGCGCTATTTCTTTTGCGCTAAGCGAACTCATCAAACAGCTACTCAGTCGCCCGGATTTCACTGAACGAAAGAGCGTAATTCAGGAAAAACTGATTGGCCTGGAAGCCCCCTTAGCTAACATTTCACCCGATGTAGCCAACCTTATTGATTACGTACCAAGCGACGATACGTTCGCTACCACCGATGTAAAATCAAAGCTTCTGAGCGGTATTATTGCGCTTCTCGGCACTTTCAGTGACAACAAGTCACCCGTCGTCATCTGCCTGGACAACCTGCAATGGATTGACAGTGCTTCAATCGAGCTCTTTGAAGACCTGTTCACCCGAAACCAGCTCCCTTTTGTGATGTTCCTTGGCGCTTATCGTTCGCCCGCGCTTGAAACGCAAGAGTGGATCGATGTTCGGATTAAGGAACTTCGTGAGAGGTCACCATCGCTAGAGCTTATTCGAGTAGAAAACCTGTCCATCGGTAGCGTAAACAGAATGATTTCAGAAAGTCTCTTCAGGCCGGAAGAGGAAACCATCGAATTTGCGAAACTAGTCCTGGAAAAGACAAGCGGCAACCCGCTCTCGGTAAAACAGTTTATGAACCGGACCTTCGATAAAGGCTTCCTTCACTTCGATCGAACACACAGGGAATGGACTTGGGATATTTCTCAGATCACCAGCGAGCCACCGGCCGAAAGTGTCAGTTTGCCACTAATACATCAACTACAAAACCTTGACCCAACCACGCTTAAGCTTTTGAAGATCGCTGCATGTGTTGGTACCGAATTTGAACTTGAATTGTTACAAAGGGTGTCCGAACTCTCGTACGCGGAAACTTCCAACAAAATATCACTGGCCTTAGAGCACGGCTATATCTTACAGGTCCCGAGCCTGCAACTTAGACACCAACGTATCATTTTTCGGTTTGCCCATGAGCGCATCCAACAAACATTATACGAATTGGTTGGTCAAAATGAAAAGCTACAGACTCACGCGGAGATCGGACAGGCAATGCTTGTAGCAGCCCAGGGTGACACCTTTGAGCGTATCTTCGATATCGTTAGTCAGCTAAACAACAGCCTGGTGTCCCTTGATGACAGCCAGGGCGATCAACTGAAGTTAGCAGCCTTCAATATCGCGGCTGGATACAAAGCAAAAAGTACAGCCGCCTACCAGCATGCCTTCAAATACTTCCGTACTGCGATTGCCTTGCTTGGACAGAGGCCTTGGGAGCAATACGAGCAATGTTTGGAGGCACACCTCGAAGCCGCAAGCACCGCTTACCTTTGCGGCGATGAGAACCGGATGGAGTTGCTAATCAGCACCATTCTGGAATACGCTCGATCGCCGCTGGATATTGCAAGCGCGCACGAAATCAAGGTCCAGTCGCTGATCGTTGCGAATCGATTTCAGGAAGCAATCAAGAGTGCTCAAACCGCCCTTACGGCTATTGACGTGGAAATTTCCAAGACCGCAAGCATCAAAACTTTTTTGACGATGGCCAGCCTGCTGATCTATTCAAGGCGATTGTTCGAGGGCACTAAAATCGAACTACCTATCATGGAAAATGAGAAGCATCTGGCGGCCATGAAGCTCCTACTGATAATCACCGAAGCAACCTACATCACCGGTGATCCCAGCGTTACCCGGTACACACTTGAGATGGCGCACCTGTCGCTGAAATATGGACTATCGCCAGAGTCATCAGTCTCTTTCTCTGCAATAGGGGCAGTTTTAATCGCTAAGCTTGGGACAATTAACTTCGGCTGCAGCCTTGGCCAGATGGCACTGAGAAACATGCCAAACGCACAAAAGAAACAGCATTGCAGGACAATTAACCTGACTTACCTTTTCAATCTCAGCTGGAAGGGCCATCTAGAAGATACGTTGCAACCTCTTGCCAGATCGCGCCGGATAGGACTGGAAAATGGCGATGTCGCGAATGCGATGATCGCGGGGGTGTCCGCCTGTAAATTCGAGTTTTTACTAGGCCAGAACCTGAACAGCGTCGAAAAAAACCTGGTGGACAGCATCGCAGAGGCTAAACAACACCAACAAACCTCCCGGTCCTACATGGGGAGTATTTACCTGCAGATGACTCGTAACTTAACTCGCTATGTGAGTGCCCCATGGCTACTGGAAGGCGACGCCTGTAGCGAGAAAGCACTGACCGAATCACTGGAAGCGCCCCTTAATGATACATTTTACGGCAATTTTTTCGTGGCTAAACTGTATCTCGCCTTTATGTTCGGGCGGATTGACGACGCATTATCATTCGCTGACCAGATAGCACGACACATTGATTCGATTCGGGACGCACCGACACTCACTTTTTTCAAGGCTTTCGAAACCCTCGCCTGTATCAAATCCCTGGCTAACGCGACGCCGACCCAAAAGATATCGCTGAAAATTCGTATATGGCGTAACAGAAGATCGCTTCGAAAATGGGCACATCACTCTCCGGAAAATATTCTTCATCGGCTTCATTTGGTTGAAGCAGAGCTGGCAGCACATCAAGGCAAGCAATTGAAGGCAATTAAGCATTTCGAGCTCTCTATATATTTCGCCCAAGAAAACGGCTATATCAATGACCTTGCCCTAGCCAATGAACGCACTGGCGAATTCTACCAATCGTCAGGCAAGCCTGGCATCGCCAGGTACTTCCTTGCAAACGCAATAAAAAACTACAAGCGATGGGGAGCGAATAACAAAGTCAGGCACTTACAGAACCTGTATCCAGAATTGTATGAATCCGAATTCAGCCAGCCGCAAAAAGGCGAAAGTTTTCTCTACGGCAACGACAGCCTGATTGATATCGAAACAGTCATGAAAGCCTCACAGGTCCTGGCCGGTGAAGTCGTGCTGGAAAACCTGTTAAAGAAACTAATGCAGGTTGCTTTGACAAGCACTGGTGCGAACAAAGCCAGCCTGGTAATTAATACCGACGATCGGCTGAATGTAGCAATTACGACGTCGACCCACGAAGACGGCAACGACTTCCGATTCGAAAGCGTGCCTGTCAATAAATCTAACGACATCCCCGTTTCCGTTATTCTATACACATCAAGGACCAAAGAAGAGCTAACGCTTAACGATGCAGTCAACGAAGGCATTTTCACCCAGGATAAGTACATCCTTCGAGAATCACCAAAATCAATTCTCTGTGTTCCCGTCGTAAGTCAGTCACAACTAACAGCGATTCTTTACCTGGAAAACTCTCACAGTACCAATGCATTTAACAAAAACAGGGTAGCGCTGCTGAAATTACTGGCATCGCAGTCCGGGATAGCCATTGAAAATTCAAAGCTTTACCAACAGTTAAATGATTCCAAAAACAAATATCTGTCCCTCTACCAAAATGCGGTTGAGGGTATTTTCGAAGTCAACGGGGCAGGCAACCTTACCAACCTTAATCTGGCTGCGGCAGCCTTGCTAGGTTACGACCTCGCCATTGTAAATCAGTCCAACATAGGACCTGATATTAGCTCCGCGTTCGTCAACCCAGAAGACTTCAAAGCATTCCAAAAAAAGCTTACCAAACAAGATCGTGTGAGCCATTATGAAACCCAGATCGTCACCCGAGAAGGCCTGAAGATCTGGGTAGAACTCTCAGGTAAAATAGTCGTTGATAAGGCGTCAGACGAGTACAAAATTGAAGGCGCTATCGTCGACATTTCGGAGAGAAAACTAAGAGAAACTGCGGAACAAGCAAGGGTCAGCGCCGAGTCAGCCACAGAAACGAAAAGCCAGTTTCTGGCAAACATGAGTCATGAAATAAGGACTCCCATGAACGCCATCATTGGATACACTGACCTGACCTTAGCCACCGGGCTCACGCTAGAACAATCGGAGCACCTGAACACAATTAAAAGCGCTTCAAGCCATCTACTACGTATTGTCAACGATATTCTTGACCTCTCACGGCTGGAATCCGGAAAGTTTACTCTGGAGCAGGTCGAATTCAGACTATCCATGGTTTTCAGGGATCTGAGTAATCTGATGAGCCTAGCGGCAGATGAGAAAAGAATTACGCTTAATCTGCCCTCCTTCGACGATGACAAGGAACCCACCCTACTCGGAGACCCTATACGCCTTGCTCAGGTCCTGATCAACCTGGTGGGAAACGCGATCAAGTTTACTAAGACAGGCAGTATTAATGTCACCTGGTCGGAAGAAAAAGTCTCCGAAAGTTCTATTCGACTGAATTTTCGAATCAAGGACTCAGGTCGAGGTATTGAGAGCGCTAACCTCAATACTATCTTTGAACCCTTTGCCCAGGGCGACCTGGCACCAGGTGACGCAGGCACCGGGCTCGGCTTGTCTATCAGCCGTCAACTTGCTCAGACGATGGGGGGCGAACTGGCCGCGAACAGCAAGCTCGGGAAAGGTAGCACCTTCTACTTTTCCGCAATTGTCCAGAAGTTGCCTGCGAGCCACATCCATGCAATAGCGCCAACCTCCCAAGTCACGTTGACGACGGATGCTGAGGCGCTTTTGGTCGAGGACAATCTAATTAATCAGAAGCTCACCTGTCTGATGCTCGAAAAACGAGGTTTTAGAGTGACCGTGACGGGTAATGGAAAAGAAGCACTGGAAGCACTTGCCAAACAAAGTTACGCGGTTGTACTAATGGATATTCGAATGCCAGTGCTGGACGGTTTAGAAACCATAAAACGTATTCGCATGAACCCTGCAATCCGCTCTAATCTTGTCATCGCGATCTCGGCTGGCGTTCTTGAGGCAGAGGAAAATCTAGCACTGGACGCAGGGTTTGATCACTTCCTAACCAAACCGATAGATTTCAACGCCTTGCAGAATATCCTCTTTGATAAACAGTCCATTCAACCTGTTACCGGGAAAGAAGAACAGCAAACCAAGACAGAGACTTTTATTTCGAGCGTTGATTTTAGTAACGCAATAGAACGGTTAGGCGGTGACCTGGAGTTTTTCCACACACTCACTGACGACTACATTGATATTTATGAAAATGCCGATGAAACATTCGCAGACTTCCTGACGATCCAGGATCTTGAACAGGCTGAACGGCTCGCGCATAACATTGCAGGGTTGGCAGGCACATTCGGCGCCGAAAAATTAATGCTGACCGCAAGAAAAGTAGAACAGGAACTGAGGGACGATGAACTTTCCCAGGAAAGCATCACGGCCTTCACACAAGAGCTAGGGAATTTAATTACCGCCATCAAAGACTTCAAGAAATTTCATGAACGCAGCACGCCAGCGACATAAGCCCTTAGCCAAACAATAAAAGCCCTTAGCCAAACAGTAATGCCTTTAGAGGTTTACCACATCCAACGGCTTAATCTGCTTTCGCTGTTTTTCTTCCAGCCCTGAGAAGTCAAACAGTCCCCGGTCGGCAAGATGCGATGGCACAACGTCGGTCATCGCTCGATATATTGACGCCAGTCTTCCGGGATGAAGCGTGTCCCACTCCTGAAGCATATCCTTAATAACCTGACGCTGCAGGTTGTCCTGCGACCCACATAGATTACAAGGAATGATTGGCATCGCTTTAAGCTCGGCATATCGCTCAATGTCTTTCTCACGACAGTAGGCTAAGGGCCTGATAACCATATTCTGTCCATCATCACTTAGCAGTTTGGCTGGCATTGTTTTCAACTTGCCACCATGAAACAGGTTCAAAAATAGCGTTTCGATCATGTCATCTCGGTGGTGGCCAAGCGCTATCTTTGTATAGCCATTCTGCTTAGCGAATTTATATAAAATACCGCGACGGAATCGTGAGCACCAGCCACAGTAGGTCTTTCCTTCGGCCACCATGTCAGTCACCAGCGAATAGGTATCTTCTTCCAATATCCTGTAATCAACCCCAAGCTGTTCGAAATATCGCGGCAGAACTTCCTCAGGAAAGCCGGGCTGTTTCTGGTCAAGGTTCACCGCTAGCAACTCGAAATTAATCGGTGCGTGATCTCTCAGACTCAGTAAGATATCCAACATGGTCAAGGAATCTTTACCACCGGAGATACAAACCATGATGCGGTCGCCATCTTGGATCATATTGAAATCTGCAATCGCTTTTCCGGTTTCGTGGCGAAGCTTTTTGTTCACCTTGTTGAGTTCCAATCTTAAGTCAGCCATCAGAATATTCTACACATTGCTCGGAAGCAGCATTCTACACGGAACCACATTTCATAAGAAACTTATGGCTGGCGCACTGGCCTGCGTTTTAACGGCACACTTGGAGGCTGGGGTTGTTCTTCTCTATCATCATGTGGATGAAGACACGCCCGCAATTACCAGCATTGCACCCGATCAGTTCAACCGGCACCTGGACATCATCGAAGCGGAAGGCTTCACGGTCCTACCTCTCGATGAGCTGGTCAAAAGGTCTATGGCCACTTCGAACGGGTCTGAAAAGAGTGATGAGAAGATCGTTGCCATCACATTTGACGATGCTTACCGCAGCATCTATACCACCGCATTTCCCAATCTTCAGGCAAGAAGCTGGCCTTTCACTATTTTTGTCGCGACCAACCTAATAGAGGCTAAAAACCCTCACTATCTGACGTGGGCACAGCTAACCGAAATGTCCATGCACGGCGCCACGATCGCGAATCACACCAGCAGTCACACCCATATGATCAGGCGTCTTGAGACAGAAACGACAGACCAATGGAAAGGTCGGATGACAAAAGAACTGTTAACGGCGAAACGGCTTTTGGTGAAACACGGTCTGGATTCCAATCTGTTTGCTTACCCCTATGGTGAGTATGATGAAGAAACCCTAAACCTAGTGGCTGACTTGAAAATGATCGGTTTTGGGCAGCAAAGCGGAGCAATTGGGCCGCATTCAAACCCCCTGCTGTTGCCTCGCTATCCGCTTGCGGGTATTTATGTCGGTGAAACCGCTTTCAGAGATAAGCTTCGCAGCCTGCCGTTACCTGTCCTGCACCCAGAGGTGGAGCCCATGGTGTCAGATAACCTTAAACCGGTTCTGGAACTGTCCTTCTTAGAAGACACCATAAATCTGTCACGACTCACCTGTTACGGACCCGGCGGGCTGATGGCGTTATCGGAAACACACTCGTTGAACGTCTTGGCGACGCCGACCAAAGCCGTATCGGTCGGCAGAACACGGTATAACTGCACCTTGCCAAAAGGAAACCGGTTTTACTGGTTCTCACAATTATGGATCAGAAAAGAAAACGACGGCTCTTGGTATGACGAACCGTAATGGCAAACCCCTGTAACCCTGAAGCTAACCGTGAATGAACGCTAGTCGCTAGGCAAGTTCTCGTAGGACACTGGCGGGAGGTGTGTCAACAACCCTACGGGTGGCAAAGGTCCCAACGGCACCAATCAGGACCGTTCCCGCAACCGGTCCCAACACCCAAAGTTCATGGTTCATTTCATAATCCAACTCGAAAATTTCTGTTTGCAGCATAAAAACAGTGATTTCGGCCCCAACAGTCGCCAGAATACCGGCGAAAAAACCCAGCGCGCAGAACTCGATCGCCAAACTGCCCAATATCAGCCTTCTGCTAGCGCCCAGCGTCCGCAGGATTGCGTGTTGTTTCATTCGTTCATCCATTGATGCTTGGATACTGGCCAGCAGGACAAGCCCACCAGAACCGATGATCAGTACCAACACCAGCTCAATCGCCAAAGTGACCTGGCTTATGATTCGCTGTACCTGTTCGATCAGGGCATCAATCTCAATGACGGTCATTGTCGGGTGAGCTTTAAGTAAGTCGTTAAGAAAGAGCTTCTGCTCTTTCTTAAGATTAAAGCTCGTCATAAAAGTCGATGGGAAATCCTCGAGGGTTCCCGGCGCAAAGATTATGTAGAAATTCGGTTGCATGTTGTCCCAGGCAACCGTCCTGATACTCGCAATTCGTGTTTCTACTTCCCTGCCTTGAATGGTGAACACCAATTCGTCACCAACTTTTAGTTGGTTACGGGAAGCAAGATCTTTTTCCAGCGAGACCAGCGCGGGCCCTAAGTAATTCTCGTCCCACCATTCCCCGGCTATAACAATGTTGTCATCGGGCAGCACACCGGACCAGGTCAGGTTTCTCCCTGAGCTCGCCCCCGGCGCTTCCCTTCCCGAATGCTGAAGACGCTTGTCCCTATCAGAGGCTGATTCTCCATTCACGCTGCTGACTCGACCCCGGATCATCGGGTACAGCGGTTGACTGTCGACCCCGTTTTCTGCAAGCAACGTCTTAATTGGCTGGACATCCTCCTGCGTAATATTAATGGCGAAATGGTTAGGCGCATCCGCTGGGATTTGAGATTGCCACTCGGTAATAAGTGCCGTTCTAACCAAGTACAGTATCAGGAGCAGCATGATTGCCAGTCCGAAAACCAGTATCTGCATGGTATTTTCCTGTCCGCGTCTCTGCATACCTGCCAGCGCCAATCGCCAGGCACTACCCGCTTGCATACCCAAAACTCGGCCGCTGCGAAGCAGCAGAAACGCAACGCCAAACAGCAGTACTAAAGATATTACGGCGCCACTGAAAATCATTACTGTTAGCTTCAGATCCTGTGAATACCACCACATAAGGCCAAGCGTTCCTAAAACAGCGAAGCTATAGGTCATCATGCCTGCAGCACTCGCGTCACCGAGATCGCGGCGAATGACCCTAACCGGATCAATTGAACGAAGTTTGAGCAGCGGCGGCAACGCAAAACTTAAGAGACAGACAAAACCCGTAACCAGTCCCAGCAACACCGGACGCATCGAAGGCTCTGGCAGTTCTATCGGAATATAGGGCGCTAGAATTTTCGCCACCCCCATCTGCATGCCATAGCCAATCGCCGCACCAAAGAGGGTTGCTGTAGAACCAAGCGTGACAAAGATGGTGATAAAAATCATGTCCACAGAGCGTGGCGTCGCTCCAAGCGTTTTCATAATAGCGACATGATCATAGTGCCTGAGGCTGTATCGCTGCGCAGCAAGGGCTATAGCAACACCAGCGAGCACGACTCCCAGCAAGCTACCCAGCAAAAGAAAACGTTCTCCGCGGTCAAGCGCGTTACCTATTCCCTCGGCACCTTCCTTCACCCCAAAAATCCGTGCCTCGAGGCCCAGTCTTGGCTTCACCCACGCTTCAAAATCCGCGAGACTTTTTCGATCGCCCGCAAACAGATATCGATAAGTCAGACGACTTCCCGGTTGAACCACTTCCGTCGCCGGAACATCAGCCATATTCATTAACACCCGCGGTCCGGCACTACTAAAGCCGCCCCCCCTATCAGGTTCTTTTATCAGCACACGGGTAACAGGAATGCTAAAGGCTCCCACGTCCAACAGATCCCCGGGCGCTATATCAAGGGATGAAAATAATCGGCTTTCAATCCAGACCTCTCCGGGCGCCGGACCCTCATCGACCGGTGCCCCTCTGACAAAGGGTTGATCTCCGGCAATCAGTTTCCCACGCAGCGGATAATACCGGTCCACTGCTTTTACCGAAGTAAACTGCGCCCTCTCCTCAGAAAAAACCATCGAAAGGAAACCTAGCGTTTCAGAGGTTCTGAGCCCAAGAGATGTCGCGTAGCTAATAATGTCGACATCTATAGGTTGGTCAGAGGAAATCACCTTGTCAGCAGCAAGAAATGTCGCAGACTCCGTTAACAGCGCCTGTTGCAATCGATCCACAAAAAGCGACACCGTGGTCACTGAACCCACTGCAATCACGAGTGATGCCAGCAGGAGCGTCAACTCGCCTGCACGCCAGTCACGCCAAAGCAGTTTCAGCGCCAGAGAAATGAGTTTCACGAATTAACCACCAAGACTTGAGACCGCTTCAACTAGGCCTGGCGGCTCAACGAGTTCACCGGATGCTATATGGATACTGCGTTCACAGCGGTCTGCAAGGCGGCTGTCATGGGTAACCAACACCAGTGTCGTACCAAATTCAGCATTGAGTTCGAAGATTAGGTCAATAATATGCTGGCCAGTCGTGGTATCCAGGTTTCCTGTTGGCTCATCTGCGAACAAAATCTCGACGGAAGACGCGAATGCTCGCGCTATTGCGACCCGCTGTTGTTCACCACCCGAGAGTTGCCGAGGGTAATGATTCATTCTGTGACTAAGCCCAACTCTATCCAGTAATTCATGAGCTTTCGCCTGGGCATCAGAATCTCCCCTAAGCTCCGCGGGCAACATCACGTTTTCTATCGCGCTCAGGCTCGCCAACAATTGAAAAGACTGGAACACAAATCCCACTAGTTCGGAACGAACTTTTGCTCTTTGATCCTCGTCAAGGGAGGTGATTTCGCGGTCACCCAACGTTATCTTGCCAAGACTAGGAGTATCAAGACCTGCCAGCAGACTTAACAGGGTGGTTTTACCTGAACCGGACGCTCCAACGATGGCAACCGACTCGGATTTCTTGATTTCCAAATCGATCCCTTTCAATATAGTCAATTGCCCTTCCGAGGTGCTAACTGATTTTCCAAGGTTTTCTGTTTTGATCATTGCTCGCATAACTAAATTTATTGTTGCTCTGTCTTGTATGAGTCTCAGCCCATTCGTTCTAGCGGAAACGCTTCTTGTCTATGGTGACAGCATCAGTGCTGCCTACGGAATGGATCAGGAACAAGGTTGGGTCAGCCTGCTGGCCAACCGCGTTGCTATCGATCGTCCTCATTATAAGGTTGTCAATGCCAGTGTGTCTGGTGAAACTACGGGTGGTGGCGTCACAAGGTTAACCAAAAGTCTCGAATTTCACCAACCGGATATTTTTGTCCTTGAACTTGGTGGCAACGATGGACTTCGCGGCTATCCTATTTCCAACATCAGATCCAACTTGGACCTCATCATCCAGCAGGCTAAGGCCACCGGCGCCCGCGTTTTACTGATCGGTATGGTCCTACCGCCTAACTATGGCCGTCGCTACACACTCGCCTTCGAAAAGATCTTTTCCTCGCTGGCAGAAGAACACGACCTCCCCTTCGTCCCCTTTCTGCTAGACGGTATATCGACCGGCAAGGCCCTCGTCCAAAGGGACGGAATCCATCCTACCGCGGAAGCTCAACCCAGCCTTCTCGAAGATGTCTGGCCTTCCCTTATGCCGATGCTCTAGACCTTTTGTCCAAGCAGTACCTCCTGCTCTTTCCAGTCAGGCATGACCTCTGATAACAACGCATAAAATTTAGCATTGTGGGCGAAATGCCTAAGATGGCAGAGTTCATGCGCGATCACGAAATCAATCTGCGCCAGGCCTGCTTTTATCAGCAGCAAATTTAGGCACACCTCCCCACCGGAGGAGCAACTTCCCCATCTAGCCTTCATTTTACGTACCCTAACCCCTGACGGATCATTCTTGACTGAGAACCTGCCAGCGACCACCTGAACTCTTAAAGGAAACAGGGTTTCCGCTTGCCTTCGGTACCAGTGAATAATTTGTTTCTCGACCGCTTCAGGCCTGGCAGGATTAGTGCACGAAACATAGATACTACTATGGTCCGCTTCAACAACATTAAAACGACTCTTAGCGAGCACCAGCGGCACTCGGCGGCCAAGGTAACTAATCTCCCCACCGGGGGTATAAATATTGGGCGGCGCAGTTGTGCGACTTGCCAGCTCCGATTGCGCCGCTACAATCCAGTCAAATTTACTGCCTAGAAATGAATGAATATCGCGCCAAGCGCAATTTATCGGGACCCGAAGCTCAGGCAAAACATCTTTCTCCACGTACAGGCCAAGCGACTTTCTGCGTCGCCGGAGGACCCTGACATGAATCGCCGTACACCGCTGTTTTAGCTCGAAGAGATATTCTGAAGTACGCCCACCCCTCTGACGATCCACGCACGTGACCTCAGTGCCACCTGCATCGGGGCCTCCACTCACTGGTATCTAAACACAAGCAATGATCATCACGTTCAGGTGCTGCCCCCAAGACAGGGAGGCGACATCGGCGCCTCTCCATTCTTCTTACGCCACTCTCTTGCCGTGTAGGTATGGATGGCAAGCGCATGAATATCGTTTGCCAGTTCATGACTAAGAATTCTGTTCACCTGCCTATGCCTGGCGATCAGAGGCATCGCCTCAAAAGTCTCGCTGACCATGACTACCTTAAAATGAGACTCCGATCCGGCCGGCACGTTGTGGTTACCACTTTCATTGACGACTTCCAAGTGCTGCAGATCTACTGCGTCGGCAAGTTTCTTTGCTATTCTTTCCTGGATCATTTTTTTCTGAATTGACATCCCGCGCTAACCCTTTTCTGTCAGTCTATAAACACCGTCCCAATCGACGCCTGGAGGATTAACGATAAACGTCTGACACCTAGCAATGTAAGTCAGGGCGGGACCATCGTCGGCAAAAATATCCAGACACGCTGAGAACTCACTCTTCGCCTGCCTAAAATCCCCTGCTTTGTATAACTGCATTCCCTTCGAGAACAGGTCGACGAGATCTGCGTCCGCGCTGGCTGTCTGGTTCTTCCTATTCAGCAACTGATAAACGGTAACCGGCTCACTTTTTCCCACCACCATGATTCTATCCAACTCGCGAACATCAATATCTGCCTCACAAGCTCTATAGGTAGATTCGGAAATCATCATCCCTGATCCATATGCTTTGTTAGCACCTTCCAGTCGTGAGGCCAAGTTCACAGCATCACCCATGACGGTGTAGTTCATTCTTTGGCTGGATCCCATATTCCCCACCACCATAGGACCAGTGTTCACCCCCATTCTAACCACTAGAGGCGTAACGCCTTTCTGCAGAGCGCTCGCCCTAAGCTCTACAAGTCGATCGTTCATATCAATCGCGGCGAAACAGGCCCGCTTAGCATGATCAGCATGCCTAACCGGCGCTCCCCAAAAAGCCATGATGGAATCGCCCTCGAATTTATCTACGGTGCCTTCACTCGCGATGATGATATCGCACATATCTGTCAGGTAGTCGTTCAGCAACTGTACCAATTCTGACGGCGTCAGGCGTTCTGATATTAAGGAGAAGCCCTGGATGTCAGAGAAAAAAGCCGTCATCTCCCGTTCTTCACCACCCAACTGAATCTTACTGGGATCATCAACGAGGTCCTCCACCACCTTCGGCGAGAGGTATTGTCCAAACATCTCCCGAATCATCGTCTTCTGGCCCATTTCCGCGAGATAGAACCGCATGTTAACGACAATCAGGGAGAAGACCGACGCTATCAGCAGATAACTTACTGAGAACACCAGGCCAATACTGATATAAGCAAGAATCGTCGCCAGTAAGTAGAGAACCAGCACCGCAATGCTGACGCTGTTCCTTAGAAGAGGCGCTGGGATAAGGCGCGTACACAAAAAGGCTGCCAGCATCAGGAACCCAACCAGCAACTCTAAACCCAGCGACGCAGCTGTCAGAGGACCATTTTTGATGATGGTCGAAATCGAGTTCGCGATCACTTCAACGCCGAAGACATCTCCTACAGGCGTTTCAAACTGATCATGGGCAACTTCTGCAACCTCACCAATCAAGACGATCTTTCCTTCGATGAAATAGGCAAGCTCCTCGAAATGAGCAAGCTTGTCCTGCTCATCTTCATAGTCGATCAACAACAATTCCGACGCGGATATCCCTATAATTTCATGCAGCTTGGGGGTAACCCCGGATACCGCAGGCAGCAGCGGGTAATCAATATACATTTCGTCGAACTGATCGAGTTGTATCGCTACTTCTGGCCCGATACTCAAGACGCCCTTGGCAAGCTTCGGCTCTTGCTGAAGGTACATAGAGACGGCTTTTATCGCATATGGCCAAGCGTCAAAAACATTAACCATTTCATTGTGGATACGCAGGCGGACAATAGATGGAGAAATCGCACTGTTCGACGTTACGTTCGTGTAACCATGTTTGGTGACGTCATTAAACCTTTCGATGGCAGTATTGAGTCCCAGGTATTGCCCTCCCTCTATCTCCGCCTGGGAGACCAGTAACACATTACCGGCCTCCGCCAACGCATCCTCTAGTGTCTGATCCTCTCCATAAGCACTGTTGAAGTCGAGCAACATATCGATAGCCACGACAGACGCCCCCATATCCTTCAACCTCAGAATAATCGTCGCAAGGTCTGCTCTACGAAGAGGATACTTGTCGTACTCGGCGTAAAATGCCTCATCGGTAAAGACGATGACGACATCTTCAGAGGGGCGAGTGAGGGAATCATCCCCAGTGAAAACGGGATTATAGTGGGTACGAAGAATCTGCCGATATGAAAGCGTTTCGTCCTCGACAAGAGAGAAGGCTTCCCTGTACTCCAAAATCATCGCCAATAGGAAGAAAAAAACGACCGCCATCAGGTCATAACGTTGTTGCTTAAAGCCCATTATTCTTGATCACCTGAGTGACCCCCCTGACAACTTATAAAACGCCGGCGGGACTTTACAATCATTTAGCGACAAACCGCTTATCACCGCCAGCCGTCTGAAAGATAGATTAATACTCCTCTTCCAAGACTGCGTTATAAAGCCTCGCTTCACGTTCCCTGAGATTACTCAGTTTTAAATTCTGGTAGGACTGAATCAACAGCGGTCGCATGTCATTTGCGTCCGGGTTCTCCCGAAAAAACTTTCGATAAGCATCCATCGCAGCGATATACAGACCCTGTTCTTCAAGCAGATTCGTTTCGAGAAAAATATCGTCGCCGGCCTGCTCCAGATCTTCCGCCAGCGCCTTCTCTTCATCAACTGACATGACCCGAAACTTACTCTCTACCTTCGGTATGTAAACTGTACCGTCTTTATCAAGAACCTCGACCCAATAGGTATGCTCACCGACACCGCTACTTGCTACAGGGTAACGGATCATCTCTGAAGTTGATTCTGCAGGCACCTCAATCGGCGTGGCGTTGTCGATCACTAGCTTGTAAGAGAACTCAGGACAAGCGTTCCTCCAGACAAGATCTGAGTGCCCGGGCGACACTGTGACGCTTCGAATCGTACGCACCTTGTTGTCACACGTCCCATTAGCGGTATTAACAGCGGTATTAACGCTCCGGCGCACAGTCGTGTAACGCTGGGCCTTGGCAAATTTGTTCTGCAGACTCTGGAAAATGCTTGTGTCTTCCTCTTCAGGCGCGGACAAGCTCCCGGAAACAACAATCACCTCACCACCCTGAATTGCAACGTGGCTATCAGAACCCAGCTCCTGGGACATCCCAGACTGCTCGTCAATGAGCGTTCCGGAACCGTCTTCGCCCGTTCTGACATGATAGCCGCCGAACAAATACTTTGTACGGCGCACGGCGTTCCATTTAACGCCCTTTCGACTGTATTCGACTTGGCCTTCGGTCTGGACAAGTTTAGCGACCGGAGGTGCTGTCGCGAACACCTCAATACTGGTGATAAAAACCACTAAACTGATTAAAAAACCCCAACCCACACGCTTCATTTTAATTGTATTGCCTCCTGTTCATTGCCTTTCATGACCAACAAACAACTCATTTTAATTATTTAACGACCAGTTCCCCAACCCGATATCTTAGTCCAGTTGCGGGCCCCTGCGGCACAACTTGTTAACGATCTTTGCGCCTTCAACCCAAACTCTGCGTAAGCCCTTAGTCAATGAACTGTATTATCCGGGAACACGAATAAATGTTATCACCAAACAGCTACAGCTTAACAACCACCAGCAGCACCCATTTTAGCGACCAATCCAGATGCCGAGGTTGGAATTGTACGCCTTTTTTATGTTCCGCCAAGCTAAACACGCGCTAGTCGCTCCGCATCAATCGATAACAGCGAGCAACCATTGTTATCGCATCCGCTCCGCGCTTGAGCGGATTCTTCATGACTTGCTGTTTATCGATCCACTGGCAGGCCGCGATGCCCCAAAAGACTATTTTCTTAAGGATTTCTAGGCATCAACGTTTAGATGTCCATTCCACCGCCTCATTAAATCTAGTATTCTTAAATACCATCCGGCCTCAAGAAACTTAATGCTAACCGTTATCTCACCCGCCAAAACTCTCGATTTTGATACGTCGCCTACGACTTCAAAAAACTCAATACCTCTTTTTACAAAACACACCAGCGCGCTGGTTGACGTGATGCGCAAAAAGTCGCCGAAGGACCTGAGTAAATTGATGGGTATCAGCCCAAAACTCGCGGCGCTCAATGTCGAAAGGTTCCAATCATTTAGCCCCGGTTCAAAAAAAGGCAAACAGGCGTTGCTGGCATTTAAGGGCGATGTCTATATAGGACTGGAGGCCGAAAATTATGGCGAGAGAGATTTCAATTTCGCACAAAAAAACCTGAGAATTCTTTCCGGTCTGTACGGCGTCCTTAGGCCTCTTGATATGATCCAGCCTTACCGTCTGGAAATGGGCGTTCGACTGAAAACCAATAATTACAAAACACTTTACGAGTTCTGGGGGGACGAAATTGGTGAGTCACTGGGAATCGAACTTTCTAAACATCGAAATAAAACACTGGTAAACCTTGCGTCTATCGAATATTTCAAGTCAGTTGCCAGCAGCAAACTGCCGGGCAAGGTAATCACCCCTGTTTTCAAAGACTACAGTAAGGGTACTTATAAGGTGCTTGGCTTCTTTGCTAAAAAAGCCCGCGGGTCAATGGCAAGCTTTATCGTCAAGAATCGAATCAGCAAGCCTGAAGATATCAAGGCATTTGCAGAAGACGGCTATGAGTACAACGAAACCTACTCAACGGATGACAACTGGGTATTTACCCGGAAAGCAAGCTGACGATGGATCACCGCGCTATCTGGATCCTAAAGCAATATCTGACTAAAAACCCATGGTAACTAATCAATCCGTCAACAAGAGTCCTACTGAGAGCGCTCAGATAAAACTGGGCATCATCGTCAACCCGTTCTCTGGCCGGGACGTTCGCCGCGTCGCTGCGCGCGCCAGTACCAGTGACCACCATGAGAAGCAGCAACAGGTAACTCGTCTGGTGCTTGGGGCGCTTTCCCAGGGTGTCGAGAAGATCTATCTCGCGCACGAACCGTTTAGAATCAATGAAAAAGCCATAGAAAACCTACCCGAAAAGGATCAGATTGAAATCCTGAGGTTTACCCTGACCCACTCCGCTCAGGACACTACCACCATGGCCCGGATGATGTGGGACCAAGGTTGCCGAGTGTTTATTGTCCTGGGTGGTGACGGGACATCCAGAATCGTTGCCCGGAGCTTTCCTGACGCCATCATGCTGCCACTTTCCACCGGCACCAACAACGTCTTCCCTTATAGACTCGAAGCTTCCGTCGCGGGAATGGCCGCCGGACTGGTTGCCACCGAAAAAGTTTCAAGGGATCATTGTCTCAGGTGTAAGCGAATCCACATAAGGAAAAACGACGAGTCCGATATCGCCCTGATCGATGCTGTGCTACTACGCAACGATTTCATGGGCAGTCTACTGCCGTTTAAGCCGGAAGACCTGTCAACCATCGTTCTGACAAGAGCGGAACCCGCCTCAATCGGCATATCCCCGATCGGAGGGTTTTTTGAACCAACGGGCCACCATGATGACAACGGCGTCCTCGCGCGATGTCATCCTGATGCTGATCTTCGAACAAATGTACCGATCTCACCTGGGTTGCATGCTGAAGTCGGTATTGATTCAGTTAGAAAAATAGCGCTTGGAGAATCGGTTAATTTCGAAGGACCGGGGATCCTGGCTTTTGATGGTGACAGGAGTATCAAACTTACAGAAGGCGAGGTCGCCGTCGCCAATGTCGTACGGGACGGTCCTTTTATCATTGAAGCTGAAAAAGTGATGGCGCAGGCCGCCGCCAGTAACCTGTTCCAACTGTAAATTAGCAACCCCAGGGGGGTTGCAATGCCAAACTAAGGTCAGTCCGGCATCCTTCTCAACGATGAAACAAGCCTATGAAACAAGGCTATGAAACTAGACGACAGAAACAAGACGACAGAAACACGGCGACAGAAAGGCCGTCCCATTCAAGAGAATAATTAACAATATGAAGCTATTTCAACTAGTGCTTACGCTTTTAATGCTCCAACCATTCGGATTGCAGGCCGAGGACAACGAGACCACTAAACCGGTAACCAAAGTCATGGCTTGGCCTGACGGCACCCGTTATGTTGGCGGTGTCTTGAACGGCGAGCGTGCAGGCAAAGGGACGATCTTCTGGCAAGACGGGACGCGTTTTATCGGCCAGTTTGAAAACGACATGCGCAATGGACCCGGAACAATGGTCCTTTCAGACGGCACCACCTACACCGCATTTTTTAAAAACGACAAACCCGTCGATATCGAACACACGATCGCGGCCAGCGCAAAAGTCGCGGCCGAGCTCACCGATAAAGGCCCAACCGTGGCGCATCAGGGCACTAAATTACCTGCTGAAGCTGACTCACTAGGTCACCAGCCAATGACCACGCTTTCGCAGCCTGACGAAAATGATCTGACTCAACTTGTCAGCGGCCCTGAAGAAACGATGGTCGGGGCTGACGCATCAGAAGCCGAAGAGAAAGCCGTACTCGCCGTTAAGACAGCCTTCGACCCAACACCTGAGCCTGAACCGATACTCGAACAAAACCCCCCCAAAGCTGAAGACATTCATTCTAGCGATGTGGCAGACATTACAGGTGCAGTCATAGATAGGCTGATCCACACTGTGGACCGGTGGGCCGCAGCATGGTCTGATCAGGATACGGTGCTGTACCTTGCCAACTATTCCGAAGATTTCGCAGTACCAGACCGACAGAGCCGACAAAGCTGGTCGGCGCTAAGGAAAACAAGAATCATGCGTCCCAGTGAGATTAACCTGCAAATCACTTACCAGCGATTTGAACTAGTCGACACTGATGTCGTAGACGTATTCTTTCAACAGGCCTATCGTTCGAATGACTATCGCGACCGAGTCGATAAGGTACTGCGACTGCGCAAGGAAGATACAGGCTGGAAGATCCTGATCGAACGCAGTCGATAGTTTTTTTAAACGTCACCATATTCAGTAAAACCTAAGGAAAACCTAAGGAAAACCATGTCTACCAAATCAAAGTCTACCGAATCAAAGCCTAACGAATCAAAGCCTAACGAATCAAAGCCT
>Ga0114995_10000063_pt1 | contig 61244 bp, 57 predicted proteins | sample ArcticOcean_MG_C_11_FD_87038 | JGI IMG/M metagenome (GOLD analysis project Ga0114995, IMG submission 87038) | Marine microbial communities from western Arctic Ocean - ArcticOcean_MG_CB2_154 | ecosystem: Environmental > Aquatic > Marine > Oceanic | place: Arctic Ocean: Canada Basin | collected... | reverse complement strand
TGACCCACCACCAGCCAACAGCTGGCAAATTTGTATTCCAAATTTTCACGGTGCCACGGACCGTCATACCTTTTAAATTGGCATAACGCCGGCAGTCAAAATAAGCGTATTTGACGCCAGACCACTGCTCTTTACTGCGGCTTTGCTCGGCGACTTTGCCACCTTTACCCAGTTTTGCAGTGCCCAGATAACTACCAATGTCTAAAACAAATGGCCGCCAATCCGCAACAACACCTAGCTCTGCCAACATTTTGCGGGTTGGCTCCACCGCCAGATAGGCGTAAGGGCTCTTAAAATCCAGGTAGATGATAAGGGGCACTTTAGCATCCGTTGAGGTAGCAACCGGGCATATCAAGGTATCCATTATTATTTTTCCAATATCTGTCGTTTAAGGCTATCACCCCCTAATTTTTTCCAAAGAGGCTTTTTCTAACAAAATCTTTTGTGCAAAATCACTTTTGCAAAGCGCTTCTTACAAACTGTTTTTTGCAAAGAAAGAGCGCCACACAAAACCCCTCCTCTCAAACCCCTAAGGCGTATCCCCTGGGCGATAGGCGCGCAGTAAGTTTTGCTGTAATGCAGCTTCACTGAACCAAGGGTCATGGAGTATCTCCAGAGCGTAATCTTCGGCTTGATCCGCATAGTGAGGCGAAGTTTCATCTAATGTCGCACTACCAAATTGGTGCACGCCTTCAACAGTAAGCGCACCAGCAGCATCCCACTCAACCAAGTAATAAAGCCCATCACCAGCCACATTCGTTAAATAGCCATCTTGATCTATACCACGCCCATAGATGGCGCGTAAAATATCCGGTCCACCCGCCACTGGCAAATTAAGATCTCCGCGTACGTGCCGATTCACTTCACCCCAGGGCGGATCCATGCGCCCTACCGCGTTATCTAAACCCGCTATACAGTTGTCCAATATTTTACTGATCTCGGGCTTACCGTCCTCATGACGATTTTCCTTCGGTTGCGCAGCCAAGAATACACAGGTACCCATTGCTGCACTGGTATTTGCCAAATCAGTACCTAAATCCCAGGCAGCCAAAATTTTCTGCGCTTGCTGGCGTTTCGAATCAGTAAATTCCACTTCAGCAATTTGTCCCAAATACGCCACGTAATCGGTATTTGGCGAATAGAACTTATCGTGCTTAATTGCAGAAAATTCTTCCTTGCTGATGCGAGGACCAAGAGTTTGAAAAAGTTCCAAGCCACGCACCGCCCGGTTAGTCATATCCATTTGAAACCCATGTCCTGGCGCGTACTTTTCAATTTTTACATTGTCAGCTTCAGCGGTGACATTGAAAGGCGTTTGATTGGCACTGTGCACGTAACCTGATGCTGGGTTAATGACTTGAGGCAACCTTGCAAAGGACAAATTTTCTTTCCAGATTAAGGACGAATCATCACCGGGCAAATAGAGCGACCAGTCGTAACGCGGATCGCGCTTAGGCGTTAGAGAGTTATGCAAAAACATGATATTCCCCTCTTTATCTGCATAAACAAAATTGAAACTGGCAAACGCCTGCATCGACATGGCTTCGCGCCATTCCGCCAAATTCGTCGCAAGGTTCATGCGGTACCATTGCTCAACTTGTCTAAGTTCTCCCATGCCAGCATAACGAACGGCATACGTTCCGTGATCTGTGCGCAAAACCGGCCCATGTTTAGAAGCCAGCACCTCCTGCGTAACAGTCCATGGGAAAAAACCCCACAAACGTATTTCAAGCGCCACTTCGCTAACGGCAAGGTCCTGCCATTGACCGTCTAAACGATATTGATTGGTATTGTTAGGATTAATCTCAAGGACAAAAACATCCACTAAATCGGGACTATTGACTGTTGCACCCCATGCCAAGTTCTCAGTAAAGCCCACGCTTACCATGGGCGTTCCCGGAAATAATCCGCCCATCACATTTAGTCCCTGTGAACTTTTTAGGTGGGCCTCATACCAAGCAACCGGTCCCGTGGTAGGTTGATGAGAATTGATCGCCAAGCGAGTTGAACCCTCAGCAGAGATCTTTGGCGCAATAGCAAACGCATTAGAGCCGATAGGCACACCGCCGATAGAAATCTCATTCGGCGCTTGCTGCAATATGGCGGGCGGCTGAAATAGCGGCTCGGCGTCTTCAACGCGATCAAGCAATGTCTCTATAACCGTAGGTCGAATAATTTCACTCACCGCCCGCTGCCGAGTTGGTTTGGTCAATTCTTTGATGCTGCCCTCAAAACCATAGAAAAGCAGGTGGCGCAGCATAAACCCTGCAACTATATCCTTCCCTGACACGGGCAAAACACGTTCATCTACCTGATCTGGATGAGTCGCCGCATAATAGTTAATACCATCTGCGTAGGCCTCAACATAGGCTCTTACATCCGGGCTTATGTCCCATTTATAGTTAGCCTCAAGTGTTTCCCAAAGCCCCAACCATTTCACAAGGTAGTCTGTGATTGCGCCATCTTGACCAGTGTATAGGGCGCTATTGCCACGATAAAACGGCATTGAATCTTCAATAAGCTGCCAGTTATCTTCGGCCTGAGCAAAAGCGAAACCAAACGCAACGTCGGGATTAGTGGTACCCAAAATGTGCGGCACTCCGCGAGTATCTCGACGAATTGTCACCTCATACTGATCCGCCAAGTACAAATACTTCTCAGCATCAAAAGTAGCCATCTGCCAGCCATAGCCAACCCAAGCGGCAAGCACCACTAGTATTGCTAGGAATCCACGAGCACCCCATGATTTAGTCACCACATCCCCCGACTTTTCTATTAGCTGGATATTATCTTCGTTAGCTCAAATCCCGCTCACCAACGAAGTGCCAAGAGCCTGCCATAAGGAAGATTGCGTTGGAAGGCCGGCAAAAATATAGTGCACTTTTTTTCGCCAAAAATTCACTGCACCCTATTTCCACAACCTCGAATTGCGAATAGGCGATGCCCATTGGGCGCCTAAATCAGGCACTGCAGCGTCTCGTGTAGTTTAACAGACTGCTCCGGGCGAGATATTCACGCATACGCGACAGCCGCTCCTAACTTTGGGCAGTTACTGTAAAATCCAATCAGACCTTGACTTTTGCACCACTAAGCGGCAATCTCCGCGCCCGTGAGTTCGATCACGAACCGCTCTCTCCAGCATATAGCTGGTTAGCGAACATCAACAAGCCGACCCCACCTAGATGTCTTCAATCGAATAACTTCGATTCAGGCACGTGAGAATGTTTGCTTACCAGGAAAAAAATATGACTAATGGAGTTTTTGCAGACCTAGGCCTGCATGATAGCGTTTGCCAAACCGTAACCGAGTTAGGTTTCACCGAACCCAGTGACATTCAAAAATCTGCAATACCCGACGTTCTTGCAGGTAAAGATCTGTTAGGTATAGCTCAGACTGGCACCGGTAAGACTGCCGCATTCGGCCTACCCTTATTACAAAATCTAATTAACGACGCCGCCGTGGATACCAGCAAAATGCGCGCCACACCACGGCATCCGCGCGCACTGATACTAGCGCCTACGCGGGAGCTGGCCATTCAAATTCATGAAGAGCTAGGCAAACTTGCCGGCGTTTCAAAAATGAACTTTGCCTGCGTCATTGGCGGAGTTAATCAAAATCCACAAGTAAAGAAACTGCGCATGGGCGTAGACGTTCTGGTTGCCGCACCGGGACGCCTTCTCGATCTAATGAATCAGGGTCACGTCAATCTCAGCGAAACTAAGTTCCTCGTATTAGACGAGTGTGACCGCCTGTTAGATATGGGTTTTATCCCTGATGTAAGGCGAATTGTTGGGGCCATGCCAAAGCAACGACAAACTCTACTGTTCTCCGCCACTATGCCAACAGAAATTGGCAGGTTGGCGAAAGAGATACTGCACGAGCCAATCAAAGTTGACGTTTCGCCGAAAGAAGTCACCGTGGCGAAAATTGATCAACGTGCAGTTATGGTCAGCACGCCAAACAAACGAATCGTACTTGAACACCTTCTTAGAGACAAAGATTTGGTTCGCGCCATTGTTTTCACCCGCACCAAGCATGGTGCCAACAAGGTGGCTAAACAGCTAAACGGCGCAGGATTTGTGGCCGAAGTCATACATGGCAACAAAACCCAAGCTGCAAGACAACGTGCTTTAGAGAACTTTAAAAAGGGTAATTCTTGGATCTTAGTTGCCACGGATATTGCAGCACGTGGCATCGATGTCAGCGATGTCTCCCATGTATTCAACTATGAATTGCCCCACGAACCTGAGAGTTATGTACACCGCATAGGGCGAACGGCCCGCGCTGGTGCGAAAGGTATCGCCTGGGCACTTGTTGACGCTGGCGAAATCAGCCGCTTACGTGCGGTAGAACGATTGACCAAACGCAAAGTCGATATAGTTAAACTAGATATTGAACTGCCTAGCAAGCCGGCACAATCTGATGATGATGACGAACGTGGCGAAAGGCGCCAGAGCCAGCAGCGCAGCCGCAGGCCCGCTCAGGGTCAGGGTCAGGGTCAGGGTCAGGGAAATAGCCAGGGTCAAGGCAACGCACAACGCAACCGCCGCAGACCTAGCGGCAAGCCAAGCCAAGGCGAACAGTCCTCAGGCAATAGAGACGGCAATCGTAGCGGCGGCGAGGGTCAGTCACAACGATCGAGCAGTTCAACAAATAGCCGCAGCAGCAGCACCAGCAACGGCAATACAATAAATAGCTCCAACGAAAATGTTAATCCTTACGGACGCGTTGGACCGCGAGCAGGTTCAAGTAGTGACGGTGGCAGTGGTGGTGGCGGTACACCCAGACGTAGACGCAACCCTCAGTCTAGATAGCGCCTAATCGGTAGCTTAGAATACGCTGATCAGCATATCTGGTCTCAGCAAGAGACCGGCAGCGGGCCAAGCTCTCTGACCTTTCTTGCGCTTAACCGACTCCGCGGGCGCGATACTGACGCCCCTTAATCTTAGTAGCGTTCAGCAGCTTCAACGCCGCTGGTGTGGCGTCACGTCGGATAGCCACGTAAGTCAAATTATCCATCAAATCAATTTTGCCAACAGCATCCCCTGCCACGGTTTTGTCTGCTGTAATTGCACCCAACACATCTCCAGGACGCAATTTACTTCTCCGACCACCATTAATCTCAACGGTATAAACACCGGGACGTCGAAGGCCTTCGCCTATTTCGTCAGCATCTAACACATCTGGCAAGTCAGCTGGCACTTCCCACAGCTGCATGGCTTTACCCTCAGAAAATTCTTCAACCGCACTGAGGCGAGACATTTCTCTATCCGCAACCAAGCTTATGGCGATACCACGCTTGCCCGCCCTAGCTGTGCGGCCAATCCGATGTACATAGACTTCTGCATGTGTCGGCAATTCGAAATTGAATACGCCATCTACGTCATCAATGTCTAAGCCACGGGCCGCAACATCTGTGGCAACTAAAACGTTGGCACTGCCATTGGCAAAGCGCACCAGTGTTTGATTGCGCTCATGCTGCTCTAGATCACCGTGGAGCGCTACAGCATCCAAACCCGCATTGGTCAATGTTTCACAAACCCGGGCACAGTCGATTTTGGTATTACAAAAGACCAAATTCAACGCACCACCCCATACACGCATAGCGGCAAGCAAAGGTTTAATACGGTCATGTCGATCCACCGGCAACCAATATTCGCCAATAACCGGCTTGTTATCACTTTGAGTGACATTGATATGGATCGTATCTTTTCCCATGATGCGGCGAATAGACTTCACCCCGTCTGGGTAGGTAGCAGAGAACAGTAAGTTTTGCCGCGTTGGTGGCATATAGCTGAGAATTTCTTGTATCTCATCTTCAAAACCCATATCCAACATTCTATCTGCTTCGTCTAGACCAAAGTATCTATGCTCAGAAGGTGCAGAGTTTGTTTATTCAAATGTTTAAGCACTCGGCCGGGTGTGCCAACAATAATATGCGCGCTCCGAGATAAAGAGCCAATCTGCGGACCCAAAGGCACGCCGCCACACAGAGTAAGAATTTTCGTATTGCTGATTTTCGCTGCCAAGCTGCGCATAGTTTGCGCCACTTGTTCAGCAAGCTCGCGGGTAGGACACAAAATCAACGCCTGCACATGAAAGGCTTTGGCATCAATTTTTTGCAAACAGCCCAAGCCGAAAGCGGCGGTTTTACCACTGCCTGTGCTGGCTTGAGCCACCACATCTCGCCCTTCGAGTATTTTGGGCAACGCCGCAGCTTGCACTGCGGTCATGGTGTTGAATTTAATGACTTCTAACTGAGCTTGTAGCTCGGCACGAAGCGGCAGGCCGGTAAATTGATCCGGCAAAATATATTGGTTTTCAGTCATCGCGGAAGTATAGGCTCTAGCAAGTTAATTCCCAGTGTTTTAAACAAATACTTAGGCTCGAGTTCGGGTCAGCAAAAATTCTTCAGCAGCAGGAAAAATAAGCTCTCTGCGAGCGTCACTCAAGCGATCCAAGGCTCTGGGCATTAACGCCAAACGCGGATTTTGCGCAAAAAACGCCCTATTCTTTTCAATAAACCGCCAATACAAACCATCCACCACATCACACCATGGACCCTTGGAATAATCACTCATCTTAAGTAAATAGTTAGACCCGCAAATATAGGGCTTTGTAGCGAATATTCCGCCATCGCTAAAAACCCCCATGCCATAAACATTTGGCCCCATAACCCAAGATGCAGAATCCACATACATCTCCATAAACCAGCGATGGGCCGCTTTAGGTTCGATTTCACACAAGGTCATGAGATTAGCCACCACCATAAGTCGCGGAATATGATGACACCAACCCTTCCGCTGAGTGGTCGCTATAGTGTCATCCAAAGGTAAAATACCTGTGCCCCCCTCGTACCAATGCTCGGTTAGCTGTCGATGATGTGACCAATAATTGGTCTTGGCTTGTACAGCACTAAAATTTTGATAAATGCCGCGGACGAATTCTCGCCAACCCATTACCTGTCGAACAAACCCTTCTAAGCTTTGTAGCGGTATGTCACGAGTTTCGGCAACAACAAGAACTCGCTCAAGCACTTCATCGGGTACAAGTAGGCCTATATTCATTAGGGGACTGAGAACACTATGAAAAACTGTTTCAGAGCGGGTATTCATAGCATCCTCATATGGACCAAAGTCTGCTAACCGGTGTGCAATGAAGTCATCTAACCAAATGAAAGCGCCCGCTCTGGTTGTTGGCCAAGAAAACTCGCCTGCCTTGCCAGGGTGATCGAAAAAACGCTCGCTGACTAGCGCCACCACCGCCTCTAGATGCGGATTTTCAGCAATTTCTGGCAACTCTGGCGGCTCAACATTCTTCGGCAATTTCTTTCGATTATCGGCATCAAAACTCCATTGCCCACCAATAGGCTTGCCATCTGGCGTGAGCAAAATATTTAGCCGTGTCCGCTCAGATTTGTAGAATGCAGCCATCTGCGGTTTTTTTCGGCCTTGAACAAATGCTGTAAAACCCGCTCGATCGCATAGAAACATGGGCGAAGGAATTTCCTTGCAGCTAATCGATGCATCGTTCACTGCCTTGGTCAAATTGGCTTGAGCGGCTTTGCCTTCTATCTCAAAATGCAGTAGCGATGAATAACCTTGGGTATGCAAACAATCTACAACCGCTTCATTGATAGATAATTGTGACTCGGCATCCAACTTTGTGTAATGCACTACTACGCCAGCGGCTCGCAGCTCATCGGCGTAGGCCCGCATAGCAGCTAAAACAAGCACAATTTTCTGTTGGTGGTAGCGAAAATGGCTACAAAGATATTGGTCTTCTGCCATAAATACTCCCGCGGGACCTAAGGAAAGTACACGGTCCAGGGGAAATAGCTGATTACCAAGGATAAGTAATAGAGCATTCTGAGATTTCGCTGACATACGAACTTCCTTAACGAGTTACGAGAATATTGGTTAGCATTGCTGCATATTAGTCGCCCGACGTTGCAGTTAAGGGCGAATTCGACCTCAGTAGAGGGGCTATCAAAGGCAATTAAATGTAAACAATAAGTTTACATCAATAGTTCACTAACGATATCAAAGGTAAGATGTTGCCGGTCAACAGATGGTGCAGTAAAACTAAGTAAAGAACCAACCGAAGCGGCTGTCTATGGTAATACTTACCCGGGATGTAGGCATCCGCAATTGGGCATTAGCAATTAACACCAGACGGCCTTTCTAAAGCAGCCGTGTTAACTTGTTGTAGCGTTAACCTTTGCGTGGCCCGAACCAACCCGCAAGACCAGCCCATAACCATTGAAAAGGGACTTTTGCATCAATAAGACCTTGGGCGTAAATCTCGTCAATCAGCACTCGATCTATTGGTAACGTGCTTTGGTATTGCAAAAGCACAGCTCTGAGAAGACTGTGCTCAGTAGTCCAAGGCTGGCCGTAAAGAAAAACTTTATCAATAACGCCCATAGGCGCTAGCCCGAAAAAAACCAAAAGCGCATGCAAACTCATACTAAAAGACCGCCACCGAAAACCGGCGTGCACCGTAACTTGTCCGTCGAAAATGGCAACCTGCTCGTCTTTGAATTCAATATCTTGGAGGCATTCATGACGAATAGAATAGCTTTCCATCACCTCATATCTAAATGAAGCGAACTTGGATAGTTTTATAAACAGTCCTGCTGGCTTCGCACGCAAAATTTATACTTTTGATTGACAGGCGGTTACTTTACTCCAGTTGACGCCATCAATCTAAGTTTCTCACAGAATTTTTCGTTAGTTTGGTAAACAAGATCATTACGGTTGGGACTAAACTGACCAAAATGATACTCAATGCAGCGGTGGAGGCCTCACCAAGCCGTTCATCCGCAGCCAGTCGATACACCCTGGTCGCCAAGGTTTCGAAATTGAACGGGCGCAAAATAAGCGTTGCAGGCAATTCTTTCATTACATCAATAAAGACCAGTAATAAGCCACTTAAAACAGCAGGCCGTAACAGCGGCAAATGAATTTCGTTGAGCACTCGACTCGGCGTAGCACCTAAACTTCGCGCCGCAGCATCAAGATTATAATGCAGCGCAGTCATACCCATATGACTACTGTTGTAAGCAACTGTTAAAAATCGCGCGACATAGACAAAGACCAGACCTACTACCGAACCCGTTATCATCAGCCCGCTTGTGAAACCGAAGTTATCACGTAAAAAGCCACTCAAAGCCCGGTCGAAAAAAGTTAATGGCACCAGTAAACCTACAGCCAAAACCATGCCAGGAATTGCATAACCCAAGGTGGCAACACGGACGGTGACTTTAATACCCACACCGGCACGCAGGCGCTGAGCATAATTTAGCCACAAGGCAGCTACAGCACAAAGTATTGCGGCTATACCGGCCACATAAACACTATTGAATAACAATTCAGAGAAGCCCTTACCGATCAGCGGATCTCCCGCCACCAGCGCATGATTCAACAAAATTGCAAAAGGCAGAACAAATCCCAGCAACACAGGAATTGCACAGGCCACCGTGGCTGCAATTGCCTTGAGGCCGCTTAGCGGTAGAAGATCCGCTGACGCACTGCCACTGATTGGATTGAAGTGCTCGCCACGCCGAGCAAATTGCTCGGCCACAACTAATAAGGCAACGATAATAAATAGCCAACCAGCGAGTTGCAGGGCAGCAGCGTGTTCGCCCATGGCATACCAAGTGCGAAAAATACCCGAAGTAAATGTCGGCACGCCAAAATGCTCAACTACGCCATAATCCGCCACGGTTTCCATAAGTACTAAAGCCATGCCTCCGGCAATAGCAGGCCTAGCCACAGGTAACGCCACCCGCCAAAAGACCCTGTTACTGTCCGCGCCTAAAACCCTAGCGGTTTCATGCAGTGCAACCGACTGCTGCATGAAGCTCGAACGTGCGAGCAGGTAAATGTAGGGATACAGGACCAAAGAGATAACCAGCGCCGCGCCGCCTAAAGAGCGAATAGCCGGAAAATAGTAATCACCTCCTTGTAACTCTAATGTGGCGCGCAAAAAACTTTGTACCGGTCCAGCAAATTCAAACAAATCGGCATAAACGTAGCCCACGACGTAGGCAGGAGCTGCTAAAGGTAGAACTAAGGCAGGGGTCAGAATTTTGCTCAAAGGGAAGCTAAATTTCGCACTCAACCAAGCGGTACCCACGCCAATGATTGTTGCGGCACTACCCACCAAGGCCATCAACACAAAGGTGTTAAAAAGATAAGTGGGCAGCACAGTCTGACGAATATGTTGCCACACCTCGCCATTTCCACCGGTCCCGTCGACCGGAGACAAAAGCGAATAAAGCAATACGCCAATAGGCAAAGCCACTGGAATTGCGATCAACAGACCACCCGACAACCAAATGGGTGAATGATTCTGGGTCAAAGCGAAATTTCCTTTTTGTAAACACCATCTCGTAAACAGCATGCAGCCCAGCGGACATTAAGGCAGTATGCCTTTTTCGCCCCCAAAAATTGACAGCAATTTAGAAGAACCCTAGCAATGACCATAGCCTTTCGCGGCATCAGCCATAAGTTTGGTAACCAAACCGCTCTCAGTAATGTTGATCTGGAAGTAGAGGATGGCGAAATAGTCTGCATCCTCGGCCCCTCGGGCAGCGGCAAAAGTACATTATTGCGCATAGCCGCGGGACTAGAACCTGTGCAGCAGGGTGCCATTTTTCTTGGCGATCAGCTGCTGGCTGACGTGCAGACCAATCCACCGCCTGAACGCAGGCCTATCGGCTTGGTCTTTCAAGACCACGTTTTATTCCCACATCAAACCGTGGCGGAGAATATCGCATTTGGACTGCACAACCAAAGCAAAGCTCTGCGCGACGCCATGGTGAAACAGCAACTGGCCAGTGTAGATTTAGCAGATATGGCTCAACGCTATCCACATACTTTGTCTGGTGGACAACAGCAGCGAGTAGCATTAATTCGTGCCTTAGCAACCGAGCCAGAGGTTATGTTATTGGATGAACCCTTTGCCAGTGTTGATACACCACTAAGACGTAAACTTCGTGAGCAGGCTAGACTGACACTAAAAGCGACTGGCACAGCCACATTGATGGTCACCCACGACCCAGAAGAAGCAATGGACATGGCGGATCGTATTTTAGTGCTAGTAGACGGTGTCGCAGTACAGTTGGGTACACCAGAGGCGTTATGGCGCTCACCCAAGGCGGCCTTTGTTGCCCAGACCATTGCCGGACTTCAGCCTCTGCAAGGCCAAGTCTGCGGTGAGAATATTCAGACTGCATTTGGTGCTATACCTATAAATCGAATAACCAATCGTGAAGATTTTCTTAATGGCGCTGGGGGCGGTGTAAAAAGCACTTTGCAAGACAGTAGAACGGCAGAATTAGTAGAAGGCGCCAACGTCACCCTCGGCATACGCCCACATACACTGGGACTGAAACCCACAAACGGCCCGGCTGTCATCAGTGATCGAAGATTTTTAGGTCAGCGCTACCTGACGCTCGTCACCTTGGAAAATGAACAAATTCGCGTCGAAACCGCGGAACACGAAGCCCTGGCCATAGGTACTTTAGTCGAGATAAATTTTGCCTCGGCAGAAGCCCTAATCTATAGTTAGTTGATAACAATTCTCATTTAGGTCAAACACTGTGATGCACTTAGTAAAATGTTATTCGGCTAGATTGCTCGGCACCCTTATCTTTGCTTTCACTTTGTTTGCGCAGAATTTTGTCTATGCTGCAGAAGAGGTCAATGTCTACTCTGCACGACACTACGACACTGACATGGCTTTATACGAGCACTTTACCGAACTCACGGGCATCAAGGTCAACCTCATTGAAGGCGGTAGCGATGCACTGATCGAACGCGTCGTTAACGAGGGCGAATTCAGTCCAGCCGATATGTTAATCACAGTAGACGCTGGGCGCATTTGGCGCGCTCAAGAGAAAGGCATTTTTCAAGCCGTTGAATCCAAAATTATGGCCGAGCGAGTGCCAGCACATCTGCGCCACCCGGACGGTTTTTGGTTCGGACTTTCAAAACGTGCACGCGTCATTGTCTTCAATAAAAACCGGGCCCTACCTATTGAAGTTAATCGCTACGAAGATTTGGCTAACCCTGCCTTGAAGGGTCAAGTGTGTATGCGCACCTCTTCAAATATCTATAACCTGTCCCTGATGAGCGCCCTTATCGAAGCCCATGGTGCAGTATCCGCAGAGTCTTGGGCAAGCGCAGTGGTGAGCAATTTTGCCCGCTCACCCCAAGGTAATGACACCGCTCAACTCAAAGCCGTGGCTGCTGGAGAGTGTGGAATTACGATAGCGAACACTTACTATTTGGGTCGTATCTTAGGTTCTGAAAAAGCCCAAGATAAAGCTATTGCGGCGAACTTAGGGGTGATTTTCCCTAATCAAGACGGCCGTGGCAGCCACCTAAATATTAGTGGCGCGGGTATCACCAAATACGCCCCGAACAAAGACAATGCAGTACTCTTTTTAGAATACCTGACCAGCGAATTTGCGCAAAAATTATTTTCCGAAGGCAACAATGAGTATCCGATTTTAGGCGAGGCCAGTGGACCTGTGGCGGCATTGGGCAGTTTTAAAGAGGATGCCCTAGATGTTCAAGTATTAGGCCAGCGCCAGGCAGAAGCGGTTAAAGTTTACGACCGCGCAGGTTGGCGGTAGATTGCCAGCAACTGACTGAGACTTTGCCTCGACAGAAGAAAAAGTCCTTAAAGTACGAGCAAGTGGGGTGACAGGAAATGACACAAACAGCTTTGCTTTCACCTCTCTCACAAGCTAATTATGCTCAAGAAATTGAAAGGCTAGATTACTAGGTCTACAAACTCAGCCAGTTGGTTGACAAAAAGTCGCTGCGGCAAAGACCTTTGAAGCGCTTGAAAAATGCAGTAAGTGCTGCAAAAAAGAGCTGCAAAAAAGCATTAACAACTAAGTAAGGGAACTATCCAATGATGACAACTTTGCAAACTTTCACCGGCGTGACCGGAAGAGTCCTCCTAGGCATATACTTTTTGCTTCCGGGCCTCAATAAGATCACTAATTTCCAAGGAACTGCAGAGTATATGCTGGCCCATGGCATGATCCTGGTGCCGTTTTTTCTTGTCCTTACCATTATCATACAACTTGCAGGCGCTGCCGCACTCATTGCAGGTTATCGAGTGGCCATCACAGCATTCATCTTAGCTGGACTAACCTTGGTCATCAGCTTGGTCATGCATGATTTTTGGAATGTTGCAGCGGGTCTACAGCAGGACCATGAAACTCAAAACTTCGTCAAAAATCTAGCCATAACGGCAGGACTAATGGCTCTCGCCGGTGGCCAGCGCACCCACACGCTGAGTATGGATAAAGCCAAAGATGCTATTGATTAGCTGCGGCTAAAATTCTGCGCTAAATTCAGGCAACCCTGCGACGACCAGACACTCTAACGTCTGGTTGTTGAACCTCAAAATAAAGAGACTCAGCAAAGCATAATCCTGCCCATCACTCAGCCAACCACCGTCCATTATCAGCGCCCACACTCTTCGGTGATTGAGTAGGTCCTAAACTGTGCCCATTGAGACGAAAGCCCACCGCCGGTAACTGCACAGGGGTTGCGCCAGCACCGACGGGTAAGGTGGTTAACAACCCTCGGGCCTGGGGCTGGCCCTCTTCAAGCAGTTGGGTCAACGTACGAACGCGGCTGGCCGGTACGCCTTTAGCGTCCAACAACAACTCCCAACTGGATGCTGGTCGACTTAAAAACACCGCTTCAATTTCACTACGCAGGGCAGCCAGATGCTCATGGCGCACTTTAGGCGTCACCCAACGTGGGTCTTGCAACCATTCGGGGTGGCCCAACACTGAGCACAAATCGCTAAACTGACGCTCATTATTGGCGGCCAACATAATGCTGTCGCCGCCTTGGGTTTTAAAACATCCCGAAGAAGGCGAGCCACTGGCAGCCTCGTTGCCTAATTTAGGTAAATCCTCACCTGTTGTTGCAGCGCTGACCAGGTTATTCGCCATTAAGTTCAGCGCAGTGTCCAACATACTGATGTCAACATTCTGAGGGTCTCCTGTGCGATCTCTCTCACGCAGAGCCGCCATAACAGCAAAGGCGGCATTCAACCCAGTGGCGTAGTCAATATAAGGCGCGCCCACTTTTACTGGACCCATTTCGTCTGTACCCGTGGTGGACATAATGCCACTCATGGCCTGCACCACATGATCATAAGCCGGGCGATGGCCAATAGGCCCTTCGCCACCATAGGCAGAAATTGAGCAATAAATAATCTGTGGATTAACCCTGCGCAACGCATCAATGCCCAACCCTAACCTCGCGGCCACCCCAGGCCGATAATTTTGCACAAATATATCCGCATCGGCGGCTAGCGCTAGTACCGACTGCACCGCGCCATCGGCTTTTAGGTCAAGCTCAACGCAATCTTTATCGGCATTTTGAGTACAGTAGGCCAAACCCAAATGTTGTGCGGCCAGCTCGGGCAACTTACCGCCAAAGCGTGTTTGCTCGCCGCCAGGGGGTTCAATTTTGATCACTCTGGCACCCAGCAGCGCCAATTGGTAGGTACAGTAAGGGCCGGCAAATACTTGGGTAAGATCGACAATTTTTATGTCGGCTAACGGGGTGGGACGTGACATGAACTTTCCTTCTCTTTTTTACGATTTTTTCTCGATGTTTCTTTACCGATGCTTCCTTGTACTTGTGGGCAACTCAAATGTCTTACCTTCCTTGGGCATCAAGCTGATGACAATTTTGCCAGCAAAATCAACCAGCGGATTGAATTGAACTTGACCCTACAGGGAAAAACATAGGTTAATCGTGGCACGTTTGGGGCGCTGCTGGGAAATCTTTCAAAACCGCTACAGCTCACAACAATACCCGTAGACAAAAGAATTAGATAAGGAGAACAACATGAATCTTACAAACAAAGTAGCCTTAGTCACCGGCGCATCAGGCGATATAGGCGGCGCCATCGCGCGTTGTTTGGCGGCAAATGGCGCTAACGTGATCCTAACTTACGTGGGCGCGGCAGAAACCGCAGCCCAAGTTGCGATGGATATTGAGCAAGCTGGCGGCACAGCATGGCCCGTACAGCTTGACCAACGCGACCCTGAAGCTATTGAAACGCTTATGCAGCAAGTTGCGGCAAAATATGCCCGTCTGGACATTTTGGTCAACAATGCCGCATGGAATATAGGCATACCATTCCCAAATTTAGACGACTTGACCGCGGATATTTGGGACCGAGTTTTAGAAACTAATTTGCGCGCACCCTTTCTCTTAGCGAGAGCTGGCGCGAAATTGCTTCAAGCACAACCAGGCAGTCATATCGTGAATATTTCTTCCGCTGGCGGCATCAGCCCCGGCAGCAGCAGTATTGCTTATTCATCTAGTAAGGCAGGACTCAACCATTTAACACGCTGCCTTGCGGTGGCCATGGCACCTAACGTAGCCGTTAACTGTATAGCGCCAGGGCTAGTGGAAAATACCCGCATGGCCCAACGACTACCTGACAAGGTTGCCCAAGGTGCCAGAAACCAGGCTGTGCTTGGCAAAGTCGGCCAAGCCGATGACATTGCTCATCAAGTATTGACCTTCGTTAGCTCTTCTTCTATCACCGGGCAAACCATGGTGATAGACGGTGGTATGCCTGGCGCCATGCGTTAGCCCTACCCTTGCTCGCTTCGGTCTTACCGTCACGACAAGATAATCTGTCTTTTACAAGTCACAGGTCGCTCTCACACGACCTGTGCTGACTAATCTTGTTCTATCTGAATTTGGAGTTTTAATGGCTACGCACAACATCGCTGACAAGCATCTACTACATTACTTACAGGTGGAGGCAAGGGACCAACCCGACTGTTTTATCGGCGACGCTGAGCTCTACGGCATGATGGGCGTTTATGGCGGCCACCTTTTAGGCCAAGGCTTATGCGCAGCTTTGCGCACAGTAGAGGAGCCCAAAGTGACCCACTCTTTCCATGCTTACTTTTTAAACCGTTGTGACCCAGACCTTAAACTTAGCTATCAGATACAGCGGCTACGCTCTGGCAAGTGGGGAGACACACGCTCGATCACCGCCAGCCAAGAAGGCCAGCAAGTATTCCATATGATTGCCTCATTCAAAGTACCCGAAGCAGGGGACGAGCACCAAAAAACCATGCCTAAGGTGGACAGTCCAGCGTCATTCGTTGCCCAGAGAAAAGCGCGAGGAGAGCAAACATTCCCCTTTCCACCCATTAAAGATGGCCGTACAGAAATAGAGTTTGCCAGCGCCGGATTCCATGAATTCATCGCCGACAGGGCGCCGGAGTTACGCCTATGGATGCGCACACCCTACGCTAAAGATCGCATCGAACCACTAACCCAAAGAGAAGGACAAATAGCCCTAGCTTACCTATCTGATGCCACCTTACTGTTCAATTCTGTGATTCCCCACGGTGTACCCATGCAAACCCACCGCATGACGAGCTTAGATCAAAGTTGCTGGTTTCACCGCGCCACTGACCCCAGCCAATGGCTACTCTTTGACCAACGCAGTGTTGCCGCAGCAGATGGGCGTGGCTTAAACGAAGGCGAGATATATACCGCCGAGGGTAAACTGGTGATGTCCTGCGTGCAGGAATCTATGTTGCGCCGTATACCAGCGCCTTAAAATCCACCGCGCGAAGTCAAAAATACGCTGCAGGAAACCCTCTAAGAAAAAGATCGAAACTTGCCCAGAGAGCCAAAGCTTAAGTAGCCGACATTGCGATAAACTAATATGCTAGCAGGCGGCCGTGTATGGAGTGCGGGCAAGTAATACTGCCTTCAGCCGGACTAATTTGCGTTGATATTTGGTCTTATGAATTTGCCGACGAACAGCACAAATCGCTAAAAGCTGAAGCTTGATCTGGGACTAGCCCCCCTTGTCTGAGTGTAAACAGAACGCAGCAGGAACCTTAATGCTAAACGAACTTTTACTGACATTTGCGCAATGGTTAGACACCCATCAATGGAGTACTGACATCCATGAGTCTATCTATATGTATTCGTGGATTGAAGCTACTCATGTTCTGACTCTAATGATTTTTCTTGGCATGCTCTGCGTCATTGACCTGCGTATGCTCGGCGTTATTTTCCCCAACGTGCCTGCATCTAAAATTGCCCAGCGCCTCGACAAACCCATGATGATTGGTTTCGTCGTAATGTTAATCACAGGATTCCTACTATTTTATGCTATACCTGTGCGCTCCACCCAAAGCATTTGGTTCCGCATCAAGGTTGTGCTACTTATCTTTGCTGGCATCAATGCCTTTATGTTTCGGGCAAAAATGCAGGCATCAAGGGGCACTTGGGATTTAGACCCTGTGCCTCCTAAGCGTATTCGCATCGGTGCCGCGGCATCGCTATTACTTTGGTCCGGGGTGGTGATTACCGGGCGTACCATTGCATACGACTGGTTCGACTGTCACAAGCAACTGCCCTACTTTATGTATTGGGCCGCAGGATGCGTCGACGAAATGGCCGCCATTGAACATTAAAGTTATAGAGTCTTAGAGTTATAGAGTTATAGAGTTATAGAGTTATAGAGTTATAGAGTTATAGAGTTATAGAGTTATAGAGTTATAGAGCGTTAGCACCTTAAATCTCTTGAGCAACAAACACAGGTCAAAAGGAGTTCCAAGTGGATCTTTATCCCTTTTTTGATTGGTTAGATACATCGATATTGGCAGACATTGCAAAAGCCTATGGTGGGGTTTTTGCCGTGGTGCAAATGTTTCACCTGCTCGGCATGTCTATGCTCGGTGGCATGGTGTTGGTGGGTGATTTACGTTTACTCAACATACTACTCAAAGATGTGCCGTCTGAGCAGGTCATCGAAAATACGCAAAAATGGTTCAATGTCGCTCTAGCCATTGTCATGACCAGCGGCATATTTATGAGTTCCGCGGTAGCCATGAAGCTCTACTACAATGAAATGTTCTGGGCAAAAATGACCAGCTTGGGCTTGGGCATCACTTTCGTTTATGTTATTCGACGCCCCCTGCTCAAATTTAAACACGACACGCTCAACCCCTGGACCCTTAAACTAATCGCAGCGACGTCAATTTCAATCTGGTTTACGGTAGCCGCCGCAGGGCGTTGGATTGGCTTTTCATAAATTGTAGCCAGCCGCTATAAACAGCAAACCGAAATTTCAAAGAGAGCGCATTTATGAACAAACAAGTCATACTAGAACGGGCCGCAGTAGCATTTTCAATCGCGGTTATCTGCGCTGGAATATGGTTTTGGGGCGAGCAAATTCGTTACGTGCTTGAAACACTGGCTTTAGCTGAAGCCTAGAAACTAAAGTTCATTGCGACAATCGAATTTGGAACAACCTTATTAGCCGCAATTTGCGCCTAAGTTTAGAAGCCATTTTTTATGGCGGCTTTTTAGAACCACTTTTACAATATTTTTAGAAACCATAAAGAGAAAAAGCATGACAGATGCAATTGTTGAAATTCGCGACTACACCATTGATCCCACCCGCTTTGAAGCCTATAAAATCTGGGCTGAAGAATTGGCTGTGCCTTGGCTCAAAGCTAACTTAGATGTCATCGACTTCTGGATGGATTGTGGCTTGGAAGCCGAAGTCGCCGGTTCTGCGCCAGTGGTATCGCCTAACGGCCAACCCAATATCACTTGGATCATTCGTTGGGAAAGCAAAGCCATGCGCGAAGAAAAGTTCGCAGCAACCATGGGGTCACCTGCATGGCAAGAGATTTGGGCCAAGCACCCTTGTGCAGACGGTTACCTGCATATGAACGCGCGCTTTATGCGTGCATCGGGATAATTAGCACTACTTTGCAGCAGCATAATCTATGAAAATTTTGCTCACAGGCGGCGCCGGTTTTATCGGTAGCAGTGTCATTCGCCAAGCGCTTAGCGCTGGCGATATTGAAATCGTCAACGTGGACATTCTGACCTATGCTGGCAACCTAGACTCATTGGCATCGGTTAATTCCAATCCAAACTATGCTTTTGAGCAGGTGAACATCTGCGATGGCCCCGCCATCGCAGATGTTTTTACGCAACACCACCCCACCGCCGTAATGCACCTTGCGGCGGAGAGCCATGTTGACCGATCCATAGACAGCCCCAACGACTTTATACAAACCAATATCATTGGTACCTATACGCTACTTGAGCAATCAAGGATCTACTGGCAGTCCCTAGCCGAAAAAGAAAAAGGTGCGTTTCGCTTTCACCACATTTCCACTGATGAAGTTTATGGGGATCTAGAGCACGCGGATGAATTTTTTACCGAAACAACTGCATATGCGCCTTCATCACCCTATTCTGCCAGCAAAGCCAGTTCAGACCACTTAGTTAGAGCTTGGCAAAGAACCTACGGTCTACCCACATTGATTACCAATTGCTCAAACAACTATGGGCCATTCCACTTCCCTGAAAAACTCATCCCTCACGTTATTTTGAACGCGCTCGCTGGAAAGCCCCTGCCTATTTATGGTGACGGCTCACAAATCAGAGACTGGCTATATGTGGAAGATCATGCGAGGGCTTTGCTGCAGGTTATAAGCAGCGGAAAAGTCGGTGAAACCTATAACATTGGCGGCCACAATGAGCAAAAAAATCTCGATGTAGTTGAAACCATCTGCGCTTTACTAGAAGAACTGGCGCCCAACAAACCCGCTGGCATTAACAACTACAAAGATCTTATAACCTTCGTTAAAGACCGGCCCGGCCACGACCTGCGCTATGCAATAGATGCCAGCAAAATTGAAAAAAAACTGGGCTGGAAGCCAGAAGAAAGTTTTGCCAGCGGCATGAGAAAAACCGTTACCTGGTATCTTGCTAACGCAAATTGGAGTGACAGAGTATTGTCTGGAAAGTACCGTCTACAAAGACTAGGAGAAATTTTATGAGCCATGCCTTTGTTGGCATCGTATTGGCCGGAGGCACAGGTTCACGCCTGCACCCGATCACGTTGGGAATTTCCAAACAACTCCTACCCATCTATGACAAACCGATGATTTATTACCCCATTTCGGTCCTTATGTTAGCCGGCATCCGGGAAATACTGCTTATCTCGACACCCACCGACATTGACGGTTATAAGCGCCTTTTGGGCGACGGCAGCCAATTTGGCATAGACCTGCAATACGCAATACAAGAAAGCCCAGACGGCCTTGCCCAAGCCTTCACCATCGGAGCGCCGTTTATTGGAGACAGATGTGTTTCGTTAGTGCTCGGAGACAATGTTTTTTACGGCGAGGATTTCCCGGAAAAACTCAAAGCAGCGGTGCAGAAAAATTTAGGAGCCACCATATTTGGCTATCACGTGGCAGAGCCGTCGAGTTTTGGTGTAGTTGAGTTTAACGACAGCGGCGAGGTTGTTTCTATTGAAGAGAAGCCACCCCAGCCAAAATCTAACTATGCAGTAACGGGCCTGTACTTTTACGACAACAAAGTCATTGAAATAGCTAAATCGTTAAAGCCCTCTGATCGCGGCGAGTTAGAAATCACCGATGTCAACACAGCCTACTTGGCCAACGGGGGTTTATCCGTCGAGTTGCTCGGCAGGGGTTTCGCTTGGTTGGACACGGGCACCCATGACTCACTCATAGAGGCCGGGCAGTTTGTACAAACACTAGAACACCGGCAGGGACTAAAAATCGCCTGCTTAGAAGAAATCGCTTGGCAAAACAAGTGGATTACTAAAGATCAGTTATTACAGCGGGCAAGCCAGTTAAAGAATTCAGGCTACGGCCTCTATTTACAAAAAATAGCAGCAGAATCCTAATGCTTGTTCACGCCACCAAGCTAAAAGATTGCGTAGTTATCGAACCTAAGGTGTTTGGCGATAATCGCGGTTTCTTTCTTGAGACGTTCAGCAAACAACGCTATCAAGAAGACGCGGGCATAACCCTTGAATTTGTCCAGGACAACCACTCGCGCTCAACGCAAGGCGTAGTCAGAGGTTTGCACTTCCAAAAGACTAAACCTCAAGGCAAGTTGGTGAGGGTCGTACGCGGCGCAGTATTTGATGTAGCTGTGGATATTCGCCCTAAGTCGGACACATTTGGCCAATGGATTAGCTTAGAATTGTCCGAGCAGAACAAGAAGCAACTCTGGGTACCACCTGGATTTGCGCATGGGTTTACGGCGCTAAGCGACGACACAGAACTTGAATATAAGTGTACGGCCTACTACGACCCTGAAGACGAAGGCTCTATTCTGTGGTCTGACCCTGAGCTTAATATCCCTTGGCCAATCAAGAACCCGACTTTATCTGCCAAAGACGCAGATGCAGCGCTCCTAAAAGACCTGCAACTTTGAAAGTAATAATACTCGGCAAAGACGGACAGCTGGGTCAGTGTCTATCCGAGCAATTCGCCTCTGCGGAACATGAGTTGCATACGACAACATATACCACCCAGCTATTTGCAAAATCAGAGTGTGATCTGAGTAACTTTCAACAATTGCACGAAATGTTTCTAACACAGGCTCCTGATGTAATCGTTAACGCTGCAGCTTACACTGCCGTGGACGCAGCAGAAGACAATGCGCAGCTGGCGGACACACTTAATCACAAGGCAGTAAGTCACCTCGCCAAACTATGCAGAGAATTCGACAGCACACTCATACATATCTCAACGGACTACGTTTTTGATGGCCGCGGCAACACACCCTACTCAGAGAGCGAACCAACTGGCCCCCAAGGGGTTTACGGAGTAACCAAACTGTCAGGAGAACACGCCGTAACTGCGAGCAAGTGCAAACACATCATCATTAGAAGCGCTTGGATTTTTTCCGAGCATGGCAGCAACTTTTTAAAAACAATGCTTAGATTAGGCAGCGATCGTGAAAACATCAATGTCGTGAATGATCAACGGGGCACACCGACTTACGCTCAAGATTTAGCTCGCGCAATTATTAGCACATTACCTTACATCGCTAGCGACAATTGCCCTTGGGGTATTTACCACTATGCTGGAAACAGCATTGTTTCTTGGTTTGAGTTTGCCCAACAAATATTTTCATCAGCAAAATCTTTGGGTTTGAAAACACCAGAAAAAGTATCAGCAATATCTACGTCTGAATATCCAACACCAGCGCCTCGGCCCGCATTCTCGGCGCTCGACAGCAAGTTATTCACCCAAACCTTTGCAATTGAAGCCTCTGACTGGCGCGCAGCGGTCAATAAAACTTTAGCCAAAATAATCCAATAGCCGATTATTTAGACTGCCAAGTTCCTCATGTAGCACCGCTAATCAACGCGCTCAAGGTTTGGCGAATACTTTCGTTAGAAAAATGCAGGCTATAAGTTTGGTAAGGCAGCACCTGGGATCGAGTCTGGGCCAAATTTTTTGGCGCGAACAAATCACCTATAGCTGCGGCAATAGCTGCGGGTGAGCCTGGCTGGACCCAGGCAATACCTGCACCACTCTCAAGTACCTCTAATGGATAAGCATCACCCTTCATGGTCAACACCGTTTTGCCACAGGCTAACCCTTGATAGACTTTATTGGGAATGACCCGCCCAGCTTTTGCCCCCGTACCAAAAACACCTAGACAGAGATCAGCCTGACAAATCCTCTTGGGCAGATCTTGAAAAGGAAGCCAATCTTCAAATACCACAGAAACCAAGTCATTCTTATGCTCAAGGCAAATCTCCTCGCACTTAGCACGATCGGCTCCTTGACCAAGAAAGGTCAGCTGAAAGGCGGGGCCAGTGTAATGTTGTAGCGATTGCGCAATAAACTGAGCGCCCTGTAGGCCAATAAACGTACCAAAGAAAAGTGCTTCCGGTAGCGGGTTAACAGGTAGCTCTTGAGGAAAGAATAGGCCTTCCTCCGCGGACACCGGAATGACCGATATCTGCTCAAGGGGATAATTCAAACACTCGGCAAAGTAAGCCTTATGGCATTGGGTGTCTGCAATAACGTGATCAGCCACGGCAAAGAGTTTGCGTTCCCAAGCCAGTAACCGGCGCCCACGTAATGATCTAGCGGAGTATTTTTGCCGCTCGTTAATGCGCTTATCATAAGCGCTGATTAATGGATCGAATATTAAGGGTATATTGTTACGCCGACACCAACGAGCGGCTGCCGTTACATCGCGCTGCCGAAAACAGGGTACCCAAACCGCCCGAATTTCATTGAAGTTTTTGAACCCGGCTTCTATATCGGCAAGTACAGACAACTTGGGCTGAAAGGGCACCACCTCAAAACCTATAGATTGCAAACAATCAATCACGGTCCTATTGCGAGGATAATCTGGGCCATAATTACCCAACCGGCCCCACCAAAGTATTTTTTTACCTACACCCTGCAGCATGTAATTTTCTCAAAATGCCAAGCAAATCACAGCGCCGTTGCAGCACTGGGAATTCAATCTTTATAGCATACGGGAATTATGTCGCCATATTTCATTTCACCTTGCTTAAGGGGGAAGTCTGCATCACTGAGCAATTCCAGATAGAAATGGTATTGGTCATCTTCAGAAGAAGAATGATACAAATCCACGCGCTGAAAATACCCATCATCGCGCTGATAATAGTCTGGGCCCGGTTCGTTATACATACCCAAAATTGGATCAGGCACATCCATTGCGACAGTTTTTTGATGGAGCAAAGGTACCGGCAGCAAAGCAATGCCTCCGGGCTTAAGAATGCGCGAAAGCTCAGTTAAAGTCTGTGACTAAACCCGGCCCAATATCGGTTTTTACCCAACCATAGCAGCGTGGGATATGTCGCCAAATTTCTGTTGTATTGCGCACAATAGCTGGCTGCTGAAAGGCTCGCTTGCAGCCAAAAAGATAGTATCGGGTTGGTCAGAGGCCATGTAGGAAAAGCACCTTAAAAAAAACATACAAATACACAGGGCGAAATAGAAACGCCTGCATACAAAACAGTTATATCGACCAACCGACACTTTGCAAAAAAACTGCAAATTTTCCTTATCGGTCCACTTATGTAAGTATCGCGACCAATTCAAAAAAGAGAAAAATCACGTGCACCCATTAGACTTGGCGATAATCATTGGCTATCTCGCGCTGATTACGTTCGTAGGCATTAAACTCGGCAGCAAAGTAAAGAATGCCCATGACTTTTTTCTTGCTGGAAGATCTTTGACTTGGTGGGTTATTGGCCTGTCTATTATCGGCACCAATATCGACACCAATAGCTACGTCGGCGCTTCGGGTAACGCCTACAACGTGGGTATCGCTCAAGCCAACTTCGAATGGATTGGCGCCATTCCTGCGATGATTATTGCATCGCTTATCTTTATCCCGTTGTATTGGCGCGCCGGGGTTTATTCCATTCCAGAATACTTAGGCCTGCGATACAACCAAGGCGTTCGCGTGGTCGCTGCACTGATCGCCAGTATTTTCGCCGTATTCGCGCTAGGCGTGGCCATGTGGGCTTTGGCGTTAACCCTAGAAACTTATTTGGGTTGGCCGATTTGGGTGGGAATTTTAGTCTCCGGCACTGTGGTAGGCCTTTACAGCATTGCCGGCGGCTTAGCGGCTGTTGCCATAACCGACTCTATACAAGTCAGCATTATGTTCCTTTGCGGCATCATAATAGTCGGCATTGGTATTTCTGACGCCGGTGGTTTCAGCGCATTTGCCACCACCCTGACACAAGATAACCCAACCCACTTACAAGTTTATTTACCCGCAGACGACGAGGGCTTTCCTTGGCCAGGGGTAATTTTAGGTTTGGGCTTCGTACTCTCACCAGCCTACTGGATTGGCAGCCAGGCGATTTTACAAAGAACCCTTGGCGCCCGAACTCAATGGGATGCCAGCGCCTCTATGATGTTTGCAGCTTTGGCGAAAACATTTATACCGTTGTTAGTGGTCTTCCCTGGCATATTGGCACTTGTCATGAAAGCGGATATTGACTACCCAGATATGGCTCTGCCTTGGGTGATCAAAAATGTTTTACCACCAGGCATTTCTGGACTGATGTTTGTGGCTATTATCGCCGCCCTGCAGTCCTCCATTGACTCCGGGGTTAACTCAACCTCGCTTATGATCACTCGCGACATACGTCATGTACTGATGAAGAACCACGACACTGCAAATGACCTCAAAGTAGGCCGCTACCTAACCTTAGTACTGCTGTTATCGTCAATGTGCATCGCGCCGTTTATCGGCGATTTAGGCGGCATCTTCACTTTCTTACAAACCATCTTGTCACTGTTCCAGGGTCCAATGTTGGCATTATTGCTACTCGGCGCCATGACTCAAAGAGCCACACCAATGGCAGGCTTATGGACCTTGGTTAGTGGCGTATTAGTATCGGCGTTATTGTTAATAGTTCTGGAGTGGAATTTGCTCTACGTAGCATTTGTCAGTTTCTGCTACTCCATGGTTGCACTATGGACCGTGAGCGGCTTTACCGAAAAACTCAGTGCAGAGAAACTGGCAACCCTTACTTACCGACCCTGGAGCCGAACATGATCGACTTACCTGTGGCTTGGGCCAACTACATATCAATGGGTATCTTTATATTCCTCGGCTGCCTTGTTTGGATTGTGCCTAAGAAAGCAATCCTCGCTGGCCAGTCAGAGACAGACCGCTGGCGCGATCTGCGGATTTGGGCCATGGTGTTGATTGGCCTACAGCTGACTATCTATTGGATTTTCAGCTAACCCGCCAGTTGGACTAGCTGGGCAGCTGTTACTTAATCAGTAACAGCTGTTCGGGCAGTAACCCGCTCGTGCCAAGCCCATATGTTTTTGTGCTCATCTGCTGGGCGCAGACCTACGAGTCTTGTAGCGAAATCTATTGTGCAAATGGCCGTGATATCCGCCACGGTATAACGCTCCCCGGCAATATACGGACGCTCACCCAATGCAAGATCAAGGCGCTTGTAAAAACTTTTAGTCAATAAATCACCACGCTCTTTCGCCGCCTCAATTGGCTCAACCAAACCCATCTTTGCAACAATGGGTCCATTCACCCAAGACGTACCAATTTGCGAAAGCAGCTCTAGCTCAATATGTCGATGATGCATTTCAATAACAGCAGTCTCGACAGGATCCAACCCAAATAAATTAGGCTCTGGTTGAATTGATTCCAGGTAGCGGCAAATAGCCACGGATTCGCCAATACAGGTGCCGTCGTCTAGTTCCAAAACGGGAATCTTGCCACTAGGGTTTTTCTTCATGAACTCTGCGGTTTTGTGCTCACGCTTTGCCATGTCTGTCATGACAACTTCTAACTCAATGCCCTTTTCTGCAGCAAATATTTTCACTCTGCGTGGATTCGGTGCGCCTGGATAATCGTAAAATTTCAAACTTATTCCCCTCTATTTTTTGACTTAACGGGGCATACTACCAGCAGTCCCGGCATTTGGGATGTATCTACCAGAACCGCAGAACTCAATTAACGACTCACAGAGCCGGAGGCCTACTATCAACATATCGCTTATTGGCATGCCAGGTGCGGGTAAGAGCACAGTGGGCGTTGTCTTAGCCAAACAACTAGGTATGCAATTTATTGATACGGACATCTTGATTCAGGTGCAGGAGCAAGCCACCCTCGAGCAAATTCTTCTGCAGCAAGGCTACTTAGCGCTGCGAGCAATTGAAGGTCAAATCATTCAACATCTAAATGTGCGAAATAGCGTTATCGCCACCGGCGGCAGTGCTGTTTATAGCCATGAGGCCATGGAGAACTTACAGGGTCTGGGTAAAATTATTTATCTAAATGTGAGCCCCGAACAACTCAGTGAACGCTTAGGCGACTTTGCACAAAGGGGTATCGCAACGGCGTCCAGTACGTCACTGGAACAATTGCTTGAAGAGCGTATACCCTTATACAAAAAGTATGCGCAACACACGGTCAACAGCGAACTTTGCACACTTGAGGAAGTCGCTGAAAAAATTGCGCGAATCTAAGTCTAAGATAGTTTGGCAGGTTTGCTCAAATAGGCAGGCGTAATAACCTAGGCGGCGTGCTATCAGCTATTTTCCGCAGCACTGGCACAAGCAATGCACAACAGAGCTGTTGGGTCTACTTGCAAACGCTGTGGCGCAATAGCTTGGTCGCAATGCTGACAAACGCCGAACTCATCATTTTCAATACGTTCTAATGCTGCGGCAATCTGGATAAGTGCTCGATCACTGCGCGCTACGGAGGCTTTGGCAATTTCCTGGGATTGCATGGCGTCTATTCGCGACAACCGGCCTACTTTTGACTGGTCGAGTTCTACCACTTGGGCCGACTGCCCACGTGTGCTCGCTGTGTTCTGCAGTTGCGCGCGCATTTCCAGCAGTTTTTGTTTTATCTCGTTAATGTCCATAGCGTTATCTATACAGTTATCTGAGTATTTTTCCAGCGCCTTACTTTTTGCCCTTTAACACTTGGGTTTTTTCACCGTTAGAATGCCAGCCGCTAACGTTTACCACCACTTCGCCCATAACTTTGCTCACAACTTCGCTCACAAGTTTTTTTACAAGAGTGTTGCGCAACGATGCTCGCCTGCACAGAGGAAACCATGCCCTAGCCCACTGGGCAAGTCTACGCAACCTATACAAGTCAGCTCTGCCAATGGATAATGTCCGGCTTTGCGCCTGCGGCCACGAAGCTCTTCACAAGCTAAGTAGGGCCAACTCCAGCATCTTTGATGTACGGACCCAGGTACCGGTAATAGAAGAATAACCAGCTCGGATTAAGGATGATCATGGGAGATATCGAAAAGATTGCTGCGTCAGTAGCATCGTTACAAGAAAGCTTTGAAGCGCACAATTATATTTGTAGCGATCAAATAGCCACAGCTGTGTTTCTAGCCTATCAATTGCGCAAGCCCATCCTCATTGAGGGACCACCGGGTGTAGGTAAAACTGAACTGGCTAAGACCGCGGCGGAAATGTTTGCCCTGCCCCTCATTCGCCTACAATGCTATGAAGGCCTTGATGAGTCGAAGGCAATCTACGAATGGAAGTACGGTAAACAGTTGCTTTATACGCAAGTTTTGAAAGAAGCTTTAGATGAGGTTTTACAGGGCGCCAAGGGCTTTACCGAGTCAGTTAAGCGCCTGCACGAGTTTGGTGACATTTTCTTTTCCGAAGAATTTTTGGAGCCACGCCCACTACTCAAAGCATTGAAAGAAGAGAATGGTTGTGTGCTACTCATCGACGAAATCGATAAAGCAGACAACGAGTTTGAATCTTTACTGCTGGAAATTTTATCCGACTACCAAGTTTCTATTCCAGAAATTGGTACGATTAAAGCGATAGCTGAACCGCCAATGGTGTTTTTAACGTCCAACAATACGCGGGAAATTTCCGATGCATTGAAGCGACGGTGCTTACACCTGTATATCCCATTCCCTGATTCAGATATTGAACAGCGTATTGTAGCTGCCCGCATACCGGAGGTTCCACCTGAGCTGCGACGTCAATTGGTCGAGTTTATCCACGAACTACGCACCTTGGATCTGAAGAAGCAACCGGCTATTTCAGAAACCATTGATTGGGCAAGGACCCTAGTACTGCTGCATGCAGAAGCCCTGGACCCAAAGCTGGTCACCGACACACTAAATGTCATTCTTAAATTCCAAGAAGACATAGAAAATGTGACTACCGAAGTGAATTCAATCACTGCAAGGATCACTAAGTAGCCAGCATTACTTAGACAGGAATAATAATATGACTATGGATCGAACCATCAGCAATTTCATTCGCGCACTGCGTAACGCAGATGTGCGGGTATCTACTGCAGAAACACTAGATGCGCTGGGCGCAGTAGAGCTGGTGGGTTATCGAGACAAAGCGTATTTAAAGCGTTCACTGGCGACGGTTTTACCTAAAACTGTCGATGAAAAAGACACCTTTGACGCCTGTTTTGATCAATTTTTTGACTTCCAAGATGTTCGCGGCGAGCACTCCGATAGCGATTTAAAGGGCGACGAGTCAGAAGAACAAGACGGTGAAGATGGCGAGTCAGGAGATGGCGAAGGCGGCGGTTCCAGTGGCGAAGAGCCCAAGGGCAAAAAGAAAAAGTCCAAATCTAAAGCAAAGAAAAACAATCTTTACGAAGAAGAGGAAGAAGCTGATCTAGGTCCGGGCGAGATCACCGATCCAAAATCTGCCCTCGGTCAATTGCTTATGTCCAACGATCGCGTTGAACTAAGTATGGCAATGGCCGCGGCAGGCGAAGCAACCAATGTTCGCGAGATCAAAATTTTCACCCAAAAAGGACTCTACTCCCGGCGCATTATGGACGCCATGGGACTAGCAGACCTAAATCGTGAAATAGGCGACCTGCGCACGTCGGCCCAGGTCCCAGCGCGAAGACTGGGGCAGCAACTGAAAGCCCGAAGAGACTTTTTGCGTGAGCAAACGAGAGATTATGTTGAAAAGCAGTTTCTTCTGAATGCCGACGTGACTGGCAAGCGTCTTCGTGAAGAGCTTTTACGCAAAATTAAACTGTCCAACGTAGAGCATCGTAACTTCCGTCTGATTCAAGAAATTGTTTATAAGATGGCGAAAAAACTCAGCGCCCTACATAGCCGACGAAAAAAAATATTCAAACGCGGCGCACTCAACGTACCACGCACACTGCGCCACAACATGTCTTACGACGGCGCCATATTCGACCTACATTGGAAATCAGTAAAGGTTGATCGGCCTAAAGTGTTCGCCATCTGCGACGTTTCTGGATCGGTAGCTAACTACGCGCGTTTTATGCTGATGTTCCTGTATAGCCTCGACGAAGTGATGCCCAAAGTGCGCAGCTTTGCTTTTTCTTCAGACCTGGCGGAAGTTACCGAACTGTTTAACCGCAACAAAATTGAAGACGCCATAGCTAAAACCCTCCGCGATTACGGCGGTGGCTCTACGGACTATGGCCAGGCTCTTCTAGATTTCAAAAAGAACTGTTTAGACGATGTGGACAACCGCACGACTATTATTATTCTGGGTGACGCCAGAAATAATCATGGCGAAGCCCACGCTGAAGTACTCAAGGAAATATACGATCGTTCCAAGCGTGTGATTTGGCTGAACCCTGAAGCGAAATTAGCTTGGAATACTGGAGACTCAGAAATGCGTAAGTACGGAGCGTACTCGCATCAAGTTGAAGAATGTAACTCCCTTATGCACCTAGAGCGTGTAGTAGGCAATTTGCTCAAACAGATCGCATAGTTTTGGCGAGAGTTCGGGGAGAGTTTGGCGAGAGTTCGGGGAGAGTTTGGGGAGAGTTCGGGGAGAGTTTGAGGGAAAGCTATTCAAACAGCCTTTCTAAAATGTCTCAAAAACTGCACTAACCAAGAAAGTTAATACCAACATTCGATCTCCAAAACAGCTAATCTTGGCAAACAGTGTCAGCGAGCTTAGCCCTCAGCTTACAAATCTACTGCGCAACAACGATCAATAAAACCTACAATAATACGATCTCGAACTGACGAAAAAGTATGAGCTCTAAATCTGCAAAACAACCACATGACGCGGCGCACTCCTTGAGTCGCCAATTGAGTCTGTATTTTTTCCTCGCCCTTATTTTTGTCGCTGGTTTGCTCTTCGCATTGAATCAACTGGCCGGCCTTATGGGCACTGCTAGCCAGGAAGCCCAAGCCGTGGACTTTGCCAACAATAGTATTTCTGCCGTACTGCGTGAAGAACCACCACAACTAGATTCAAGCAAATCCACCGACTCATCGTCTGGCTTGGTGCTCGGTCATATTATGGAAGGTTTGTTGCGTATGGACCTGCAAGATCGTCTAGAGCCTGGCGTTGCTGAACGTTGGCAAGTCACGCCCACCCACGCCACTTTTTGGCTGCGCAAAGATGCCAAATGGAGTGATGGCAAGCCCATTACAGCCGCTGACTTTATCTTTGCTTGGCAACTGGCACTCAAACCAGAAACTGCCTCCCAGTATGCCACCCTGCTGTACCCGATAGAAAATGCTGAAGCCATTAACAGTGGCGAACTGCCCGCCAGCGCCCTTGGCGTTAGCGCCCCAGACCCAAACACTTTAGTGGTTAAATTGTCCCGTCCCGTTGCCTTCTTTGATAAGCTGGTTGTATTCCCAACATTTTTCCCTATTCGCGAAGATTTTTACAAAGCAACCCAAGGGCGCTTTGGTTCAGATGCCAAAGACTTACTGTATAGCGGGCCCTATGTCATTAAGAATTGGGTACACAGCGCCAACATGCTGTTAGAGCGCAACCCACACTACTGGGACAACAATCGGGGCAAGCTTGCACAGATTAATTTTGCCTACATAACATCGGATGCCACCGCGACCCTGAATTTCTTCAAAGACGAAAGAATAGCTCTAGCTCGCCTACAAGCAGAGAATCTAACCGAAGCCTTACGCTTAAAATGGCCCATTCGGCGCTTTGCAGATGGCACCGTTTTCTACCTGGAGTTCAACCATCGGCAAGAACGTATTAGCCGCAATCTGAACTTTCGCAAGGCCATTCAACATGTCCTTGATATGGAAGAACTGGTCTACAAAGTGACTAAGTTGCCAGGCTATCTGCCTGGAAAGTCACTGTTCCCGGAATGGCTAATAGGCGTAGAAAAAACTCTGCGCGAAGAGTATCCGGCCACTACTGTGACAGTTGATCATGCCAAGGCTAAGGCCTATCTAGCGCTGGCTCAACAAGAGTTAGGTTTGGCGAAGCTCCCAGAAATCACACTACTGACCAGCGATAACCCAGTATCGAATATTCAATCAGAATGGCTGCAAGAAGTGCTCAAACAAACTCTGGGCATAACGGTAAAAATAGACAAACAAATTTTCAAACAGCGATTGGCAAAAATGACTTCTGGAGATTTCGATCTGCTACTCGGCGGCTGGGGACCAGACTACAATGACCCGCTGACCTACGGTGATCTTTTTGCTTCTTGGAATCTAAATAATCGCGGCAAATACAACAGCCCACAAATGGATGAACTCGTCGCTACAGCGCAAAATGCGACCGCAACCCCAGACCGCATGCAGGCCTTTGGCGATATTCAGCGACAGCTTTTTGACGACGTAGTGATTTTGCCTATGTACGAACGAGGGGTCACTTATGTGGTGCATCCGCAATTGAAGGGGGTAAAGCGTCGCGTCATTGGCGCAGAAACAGATTACACCTACGCCTACCTCGACCCGGATACCTAATATGCTAATACAAGTTTATTTTCGGCTGACGAACTGATGCTTATTTATACCCTTAAGCGCCTCGCACTCGGCGTGCTAACAGTTTGGTTTATTGCAACAGCAACATTCTTTGGTATGCATGCCGTGCCTGGCGATCCACTGTCTAGTGATAAATCGACCACTGCGCAAATTCGCGCCAACTTAGAAGCCAAATATGGCTTAGATAAACCGCTACTCACTCAATATGCTATTTATTTAAAGAACATATCCCAAGGCGATTTCGGTATTTCTTTCACCCAGGAAAATCGCCAAGTTAACGACATCATTAAAGAACACTTTCCCATTTCTGCCATATTGGGAATCCTAGCCATTGTCTTTGCGGCCCTAGGCGGCATTTTGTGGGGCGCGTTAACAGCCCTATACCGCAATCGCTGGCCTGACAGCGTCATTATGTTTTTGGTGATTTTGGGTATCTCGGTACCCAGTTTTGTAATCGCCGCCATCAGTCAGATGTTTTTGGTCAACATCAATGCCTTTGCCGGCACCACAATATTACCCATTGGTGGTTGGGGAACAGTATGGCATATGATCGTTCCCGCCATGGTATTGGGTCTATCTACTATGGCTTACCTGACTCGTCTTATGCGCTCATCAATGTTGGAAATCGTCAATACTGATTACATACGCACAGCCCACTCTAAGGGCCTACCCAAGACAAGAATATTTAGTCGCCACCAATTGCGCAATGCCATATTGCCTGTGGTCACGGTGCTCGGCCCGGCAATAGCGGGTATAACTACCGGTGGATTTGTAGTTGAAATAGTTTTTGCCATTCCTGGCTTGGGTCGCTACTTTGTCGAAGCCATACAACAACTAGACTACACCGTAATTATGGGCACCACGGTATTTTACGGCGCGTTCCTGGTGTTTATGGTTATCTTAGTGGATTTACTCTACGGCTGGATCGACCCGCGAGTGAGGATAAACCCATGAGCGAAGAAGCAAATCCATCATGGCAACCTAGCCCCAGTGACTTCACAGCGAAATCTAAGTACCAGACCGCGGATGCCATTACGCGGCCCGCTATGTCCTATTGGCAGGACGCTTGGCGGCGCCTGAAGGAAAATAAGCGCGCGCTCTTTTCCCTTTATTTGATTCTTGGCCTAATGACCTTCACGCTAGCCGGTCCTTACCTTTGGACCATCGACCCTTCCGCCCAAGACCTAGATCAAATAGGTATGGCGCCAGGGGCAAACCGTAATGTCACCATCGCCCCTACATACCAACCTTGGTATGGACCTACTAACAACCTCGTTTACTCAGAGGACAATCTGTTAAGCCTAACCCTCGTGGGCGATGCAACCAGCCAAGCAGTGCGTTTGGCCTGGAAAGGTGGCTGGAGAAAAACTTGGCAAGGAACTGGGCCAGAACCTGACAATGGCCAGACCAATTACGGCTACAAAATTTACCGCACACTGTTTGCCTTAAACCCAGATGACGCCTTTGGTCTACCATTGATGGAAACACAAAATCACTACTTTGAAGACCGACTAGACCTACAACCTACAGACTACTATTACACCGTGGTTGCACTGGACAGCCAAGGCGTCGAAACCGATCAGTTCTCCATCGTTCAAATAACCGTTAAGCGCGTGATTACCGTACTCGAGGCACAAAAGCGCGGCTTAACGAAAAGCGGCCCAGTGGTAGAGGGTGAGGAAATAAAACTCTCGCTACACCCCTTCGGCACCGACTATTTGGGCCGAGATATGTTGGCAAGGCTGATCTACGGCGGCCAGGTTTCACTGTTTATTGGTATTTTCGCACCGTTACTCTATGTTTTACTGGGCGTTATCTACGGCAGCATCGCAGGCTTTCTAGGTGGCGCAGTCGATCAACTAATGATGCGCTTCGCTGACTTTGCCGTGGCCCTACCTTTTTTGTTATTTATGATTCTTCTCAAGGTAGTCTTTGGCATTGGACCTGGAGAAAGCGGCGTACTGCCCATGTTGGTGGCTATGGTGATATTGCTCTGGCCTGCGCCTGCCCGACTAGTACGCGGGCAAATATTGCAGATTCGCGAGGAAGGCTATGTAAGCGCATCGAAATTACTTGGCGCAAATACAAGCTATTTAGTATTTCGGCATATGATCCCCAACACCATGGGAGTGATTTTGGTGACTATCACTTTCCAAGTACCCAGCGCCATTTTCACCGAAGCCTTTTTGTCCTTTATTGGCATGGGTGTGGCGCCCCCAACACCATCTTGGGGTTCCATGTGTAACGACGGTATTAAGTCTATGCTCACCAGACCTCACGAGCTGTTTTTTCCAGCTCTGTTTATCAGCATCACGGTGCTGGCGTTTAATCTTCTTGGCGACGGTCTGAGAGATGCCTTAGACGCACGCATGCGTAATAGAGAATAGTAATGACCAATCCTTTGTTAAAAGTAGACGATCTGCATGTGGAATTTGCCACATATGGCGGCACTGTACATGCGGTGAGAGGCGTGAGCTTTGAAGTGAACGCTGGCGAGACACTGGCCATAGTAGGCGAGTCAGGTTGTGGAAAATCTGTAACGGTGCAAAGCCTTATGGGTCTGATACCCATGCCACCGGGACAAATCACCCAAGGTTCTGCTGAGCTTTTGGGCCACGATATATTATCTAGTAAGTTTATTGACGGTCAGGATATCCGCGGCAATAAAGTCAGCATGATCTTCCAAGATCCCATGACTTCCCTCAATCCCACCATGAACATTGGCAGTCAAATAGCTGAAACTTTGGAAGTGCACCGAGGCTATAGCCGCCGCCGAGCTTTTATGCGAGCCATCGAACTATTAGAGATGACAAAAATCCCTGAGGCGGAAAAGCGCGCTAAACAATATCCGTTTGAATTTTCTGGCGGCATGCTACAAAGGGCAATGATCGCCATGGCAATTGCCTGTGAGCCCGCCATGCTCATTGCAGATGAACCCACTACTGCGTTAGACGTAACCATTCAGGCGCAGATTCTTGACCTGCTCAAAGATTTACAGAAAGAAAACGATATGGCCATTATTTTGATTACCCATGACCTTGGTGTAGTGGCGAGAATGGCAGACGAAGTGCTGGTGATGTATGCCGGCCAAGTAGTTGAAAAAGGCTCGGTGGACGATATTTTTTATCATTCGGCGCACCCTTATACCCTGGGATTGCGTGGCGCGATGCCAAACAACAGTTCAAACAGTAAGCAGAGCCTCACTGCCATTGAAGGATCACCGCCAGATTTATTCAGCCCCCCCACGGGCTGCAGCTATCACCCGCGCTGCCCTAACGCCATGCAGTTGTGTGATCGGCGCCCACCTGCCATTGAATCCATATCTACAGATCACTGGTCTCGTTGTTGGCTACACCATCCCGACAGTGAAGTAAGACCACAAGGCCTTTACTTTCGACCAGCATCGACAAATCCAACATTAGCAAAAGCGCCTGAAGGAAAAATCCAATGAAGCCGTTGGTGGAAATAGACAGTTTGGTGAAATACTTCGATTTAGGCCAAGGCCAAATTGTTCATGCTGTTGACGGAGTCAGCTTAAATATTCACAGCAAAGAAGTAGTTGGATTGGTGGGTGAAAGTGGGTCGGGGAAGTCTACTTTAGGCAAAGCCATATTGGGTTTACATAATAAAACCTCTGGTAGTGTTTCTTTTGCAGGAGAAGGGCTGCCGCAAAAGTATCGCAGCCGCGACTTTCAAAAACACGCCAAATCAATGCAAATGATCTTCCAAGATCCTTATTCGTCACTCAACCCGCGCATGACAGTAGGTGAAATTATTGGCGAAGGTCTCAAATTAAATAGAACACTAAGTGCAAGCGAAGTTAACCAGCGCGTTGCTCACTGGCTGTCTTTGGTGGGGCTCAGCGCAGATCATATGTCACGTTACCCACACGAATTTTCCGGTGGTCAACGTCAACGCATTGGTATTGCTCGCGCGCTCATTCTAAAACCTGATTTTGTCGTCTGTGATGAGCCCATTTCTGCTTTAGATGTCTCGGTACAGGCCCAAGTGGTCAATTTACTTGCAGAGTTGAAAGAATCGATGGGCTTAACCCTGTTGTTTATCGCCCATGATTTATCCATGGTGCGCTACATCAGCGATCGCATGGCGGTAATGTACTTGGGTGGTTTGGTGGAGGTTGGAGATGCTGACGAAGTGTTTTTCAAACCCATGCATCCGTATACAAAAACCCTAATTGCCTCCAATCCCGAGGCGGACCCACGTAGTGAAAGAGAAAGAATTTCGACAACTATTCAGGGGGAAATTCCTTCGCCAGTAAACATTCCAGCAGGTTGCCGTTTTGCCAACCGCTGCCCTCAAGCAATGCCTATATGTCATCAAGTCACTCCGGTGATGAAAAAACCTACATCGACAACGCTAGGGCAAGTTAGTGACCCGAACCGGCTGGTGGCCTGCCACTTGTACGACTAAAAACAAAAAAAAGCGGATCGCAGGTTTTAGCTGCAATGTGTACAACTGTAGATGGGTAAGTTCATAACGGAATTAGGTTATATTTTTATACTGCGGAGAGAATTTTGGACGAAAAACACCATTTCCTCGTAGAATTGCTCCAGAGAAACTTCACTTTAGCTTACTATTTTTGCCAGCTAATCTATCGAAGATTAAGCCAGTGATTTTGTTCTGACCAACGGGTCAGAACAAAACGCGATTCCTGCATTAGCAGAGTCGATCTTAGAAACGACGTCCGCCACCACCACCGTCACGACCGCCGCCGCCACCACCGCCACCAGGACGCTGCTTGCTTTGAGCTTCGTTAACGCGTAATGCGCGACCTTTAAAATCAAGACCGTTCAATGCTTCGATCGCGGCTTCAGCGCCGTCTTCGATTTCCACGAATCCAAACCCTCTAGAACGTCCGGTTTCACGGTCAGTAATGACCGAAGCGGACGCAACACTACCATGCTCTGAAAACAGAGTTTGCAGATCTTCATCGGTGACCGCCCATGCGAGGTTACCTACATATAGTTTCTTCACAGCTTTCTTAGCTCCTTTTTGGTAAGCGCTGAATTTCGCTCCTAATGGAGCATATCGACCAATCAAACCTAGGACCTTCGAAGAAAAATATCGTGTAGAACTACTCCAACGACATTTCGCTATTTTCAACCGAGACCTCTTTCGACATATTTGCATATGCAAGAAGACGCCATACAGGAACAATCGGGCGAGATCGATTAGCCTAGGGCATGCTTGTCACAGTCACAAGCGATAATTACGCATTATTTCTTGACTATTTAGCGAAGTTTTAGGTGCAACTATTTAGCCATTTTCTGCGCATGCGCAAAATAGAAGTTTCTTCAGTGTATTTCTCTAAATTACTGATTGGTACCCAAGCAAGATCTAAAGATTCCTCACTGACAACAAAGTCCATATTGACTGCGCGGAGTTGATAACGCACATCAAAATGGTAATGGGCTGGATCACCCTTAGATGCTGGGATTTCATGTATATCAATATCAAAAATTTCCTCACTGATATGTGCAACCTGCAACCCAGATTCTTCAACTGCCTCTCGATACGCCACGCCTGGAGTATGCGGATCACCATCACTGTGGCCACCCAATTGTAGCCACATTTGCAATTTTCGATGGTGGGTCAACAGTAACTGCTCACCAGAGGCATCTACCAACCAGGCTGAACCGGTTATATGCCCAGCCCAACAAGTGCGTTCAAAGCAATTTGAGTGCTCGGCGATTAAATTTCTAAAACGCTGAACAGCCTCAATCTCTTCTGGATAGCGAAGATGATAGCGTTCAATGGCCTCACTTAGATTGCGTCGATGCATAAGAGTCCTTATTCTCAATGGAGCAGCAAAGCTTAACCCAACTGTAATCAGTTATGGGTAACGCTTACCGCAGCTAAAAATTTTCGGTTCATTAATTAGGAGAGGAATATGCTTGCAGTAGTCGCAAAGCTCAACGTTTTGGCAGGTAAAGAAGCAGAGTTTGAAAAAGTCATGCTCGGACTAGCGGAACAGGTTAACGCCAACGAACCCGGCTGCCACCTTTACAAGCTGTGCAAAGATGCCGATGGCAATTATGTCGTTATGGAGCTCTATGCAGATGCAGACGCGGTAGCAGCGCATGGCGCTTCAGATCATTTCAAAGCCGCGGGTGCTGGCTTTAAGGGATTGATGGGCGGCGCGCCAGAGATCACACGCATGGAAGTAGTCGGCTAATTGACCACTCGCTATGTCGCTTAGATCTAGGCCAAAACCTAGATCTAACCTCAGCTCTGCTGGGGTCAACTGCAAGAATCCTCAGCGTTAACTATTTGTTTATCTCAAACAACTCAGCCAATTGATCTGTCATAGCCCCGCCCAATTGTTCTGCATCTGTGATGGTTACAGCACGCTTATAATGATGGGTCACATCGTGACCAATACCTATGGCTACCAACTCAACCGGAGATTTGTTTTCGATCATATTGATCGCATATTTCAAATGTTGCTCAAGGAAGTTGCTCGGATTGACCAACAGAGTTGAGTTATCTACCGGTAGACCGTCAGAAATAACCATCATCACCTTGCGTTGTTCGGGCCGAGTGACTAATCGATTGTGTGCCCAGATAAGGGCTTCACCATCAATATTTTCTTTCAACAGTTCCTCACGCATCATCAACCCGAGGTTACGTCTAGTGCGTGACCAGTTGTCGTCCGCGCTCTTATAAATGATGTGGCGCAGATCATTTAGTCGACCGGGGTTAGCGGGTTTATTAGCATTAATCCAATTTTCCCGAGATTCGCCGCCACGCCACGCCTTGGTCGTAAAACCAAGAATTTCTACCCGCACTGAACAACGCTCTAAGGTGCGGCCCATAATGTCCGCACACATAGCCGCAATGGTAATTGAACGTCCGCGCATAGAGCCAGAACTGTCAATCAACAAAGTCACTACGGTGTCGCGAAACTTGGTTTCTTTCTCTTGTTTGAACGCCAGAGGATTCATTGGATCGATAATGACTTGAGTCAACCGCGCAGCGTCCAATACGCCTTCCTCTAAATCAAATTCCCAGGTTCTATTTTGCTTAGCCATAAGCCGGCGCTGCAGGCGGTTGGCTAATTTTGATGTGGCATGTTGCAAGGCCACTAATTGCTGATCAAGCAATTGGCGCAGGCGTATCATTTCATCAGCGTCGCAAAGGTCTTCTGCGCGAATGATTTCGTCAAAATTTTCAGTATAGGCGTTGTAGTTAATATCAACAGGGATCCGACCCGCATCATCGGGCATAGGTACTGCCGCTTCGTCCGGATCGGATTCAGCTGCAGATTCGTCCATGTCCGCGTGGGCATCCATTTCTACCGTGGTTGCGTCCCCGTCACTGCTCTCTTCCCCGGCAGCGTCGTCGTCGAGAGTTACATCTTCTGGACTGAAATCAGATTCCGCATCTTCAGACTCGTCCATGGTGTCCATGTCGTCTTGGTTGCTCTCGCCCTCATTCGGATCATCTAGATCCACCGGTAGACCAAGGTCAGAAATAATATTCCGACAAAGATCAGCGAAGCGTTCTTGGTCGCCAATATGCTCACGCAGTGCTTCTATATCATGGCCAGCATTCTTCATCACGTGGTCGCGCCAAAACTGTACAACGTGTTCGGCACTGGGGGGTAGGGTTCTACCGGTTAACTGCTCACGGACAATCAGTCCAACGGCCACGGATAGCGGCGCTTCGGTTTCAGCGGTGATCGCATCAAAGGCCGCTTGTTTACATTGCTGTTCTAGGTGGGCATCTAAATTTTGTCCGACGCCTTCCATTCGCAGCGTTCCGATCGAGGCAATTCTCGCTGACTCAATCCACTCAAACATTTCTTGGGCTGGTCCGCCCTCCGGGCTATAGCGAGCGTGCAATCTGGCATTGTGATAGCGAAATCTAAGAGCGAATTCGTCTCCCACACCACGCACTGCGTCTATTTCGTCACTGCTGGCACCCATTGCGGGCAGCGGCAGTCGGAGCTTGCCGCCGTGAGCCGCCGGTGCGCCGGGGCCGAAGCTAACCTCAAGCTCATCGTCACCAGCTATCGCGCGAATAGTTGCCGTAGTGGCCCGCTTGAAGGGTTCAAGAGGGTTTTCTACCTCATTCATATTAGCCATATCAGCCTCTGGTCTAGATAGAGCCTTATGCAGACTTCAGCGTAATTCCAGCTGTTGCATCACCTAAATCTTCGCCTATGCAGCGTTGGTAATACTCAGCAACAATAGACCGCTCAAGCTCATCGCACTTATTCAAAAATGTCACTCTAAAGGCAAAACCAATATCGCCGAAAATTTCTGCGTTTTGAGCCCAAGTTAAAACTGTTCTGGGTGACATAACCGCAGACACGTCGCCATTGCTAAAGCCCTTACGCGTAAGATCTGCGACACTTACCATATTGCTAATCAAACGCCGACCTTCAGGTGTTGCGTTATAGGCTGGGACCTTACCTAAAACAATTTCCGCTTCAGCATCATGCTCTAGATAGTTAAGGGTGGCGACAATACTCCAGCGGTCCATCTGGCCTTGGTTGATTTGCTGCGTACCATGATAAAGGCCGGTGGTATCACCTAAGCCCACTGTATTGGTAGTGGCAAAAAGGCGAAAAAATGGATGCGGGCTAATAACCTTATTTTGATCAAGCAAAGTCAGTTTGCCTTCAATTTCCAAGATACGCTGAATTACAAACATGACATCGGGTCTGCCCGCATCATATTCATCAAAAACTAAAGCAACCGAATGCTGTAACGCCCAAGGCAAAATACCTTCGCGAAATTCGGTAATTTGCTTACCATCTTTTAGCACAATGGCGTCTTTACCAATTAAGTCGATACGAGAAATATGGCTGTCGAGGTTAACTCGAATACACGGCCAGTTGAGGCGTGCTGCAACTTGTTCAATGTGGGTAGATTTACCGGTTCCATGGTAGCCCTGAACCATAACTCTACGGTTATGAGTAAATCCTGCTAAGATCGCAAGCGTGGTGTCACGGTCAAAACGGTATTCTTCATCTATGTCTGGCACATGGTCAGATCTTTTGCTGAAACCGGGAACGGTCAAATCTTGATCAATGCCAAATACTTCCCTGACACTGTATTGTGTATCGGGCACTAGAGCAGGACTTAATCCTGATTCTGATTGGTCTGTCACTGGTAAATCCTAAACTCAATTAAGCAAGCTTCTCATTGTAGAGAACCCTCAGAAAAAGAGCAGTAGAAAGATGGCATTAATTCAACTAGTACGACATGGCAAAGCTGCCGCAGGTTTTGGCAGTCACCGAGATCCCGGCTTAGACGATCTCGGCAGATCACAATCCGCAGCTGTGGCAAAACTACTCGATCAGCAGCATCGAACAGGCCCAAATGGGTCAGCAAATTTGCCCGTTTTGCGCTCCAGCCCGCTAGCCCGCGCACAGGAAACCGCCAGCCCTTTACAAAGTCTCTGGCAGGCCGAGGTAACCATTGAAGAACGAGTGGCAGAGATTCCATCGCCAACTGAAGATTTAGCCGCCCGAGCCCAATGGCTACAAGAAGCCATGGCCGGTAATTGGTCAGACCTAGAACCAAACTCCCAGCAGTGGCGGCAAAATATTGTCGACTATTTGTTGTCCTGCTCTGAGGATTGCATCATCTTTAGTCACTACGTAGCCATCAACGCTGCGGTCAGCTACGCCCAAGGCGACGACAGAATGCGAGTTTTTGCACCTGACAATTGCTCAGTAACCAGTTTCGATAACAGCACTGGCAAATTAGTTATAGTGGATCTTGGGGTGACCGCCGATACTTTTGTGAACTAATTCGTGAAATAAATCTGACCAGTGTCACTAAGACACTCTTCGACATGGCGGATATCTTCGGCGGGCAAACGCTGTACTCAGCGCCCCCGCAACCGGCGTTGGTACACGGATGGCGGCACCATACCTGGAGTGCCGGCCATCACCAGCACCAACTGCTCGAGACTCACCCAGGCGTCACCAAAGCGCTGACCCTTGCCTTGTTGATCAATCACTGCGCACTCGGCAAGCAATGTTAACGGCGATTTCACCCGCTGGGCGAACTGTTCTAAAATGCGCGCTCGGGCTGGCGGCAACCCACGACTTTGACCTAAACGCCTTAACTGACTGGTCAGCGCGCCGAGAATGGCAAATACACTGACGCCTTCCTGCTTTAACGAATGTAGTACTTTGCGCGCTCTAACAGCATCTCCGGCCATAGCCGCATCAATCATATCGAAACTGGTAAAACGCGATGTGTCTTCAAGAGAGGCAATTAGGGTCTGCTGGGAAATGGGTTGGGGTAAATCCTGCAATGCGAGTTTTTCAATTTCTTGGGCTGCCGCAAGGAGGTTGCCTTCCACCCGGTCAGCCAAAAAGTTCAGGCCATCACGATCCATACTCAGACCGCGCTTACTTAAACGAGTCTCCAGCCACTTTGGCATATCCCGCGGGCTCATGGGCCAAATCAGCACCACACCACCGGCCTGTTCAATGGCTTTAAACCAGGCCGAAGAACGCTGCTTGGGCTGCAAACGATCGGTACGCAAGAGTAATAGCGTATCGCTGTTACTGATTTCACCATCACACCATGAGCGCAGTACTGCAGAAGCTTCCTTATCGAACTTACCTGACCCCAGACGCAGGTCTAATATTTTGCGTTCGGCGAATAGCGACATGCTGGCGGCATCATTAGTAATATCGTACCAATGGAATCCTGGCTCCACATGATGAATTGAACGTTCGGTAAAACCCTGAGTCCGGGCTGCTGCAATTATTTCATCGCAGGCCTCACTAACCAGCAGCGTGTCGTCGCCGCTGACCAAATAAATTGTCTGCAAACCACGCGATAAAGAAGACGATAATTGGTCGGCTTTTATTTGCACTAGGTTAACTCGGTGAAGTTAGCAATTCGGAGCGTGATGACATAACCACGCCTAAACCCCTAACCACCTGCCCAGCCAAATTGCGCAATAGTTCAGTCTCAAGCAATTTTTGTTCGCTATGGCTGGCCAACAGATTATTCCGATCAATGCGGTAAACCCGTTCAACTTGCAGGCGTTGGTCTGCGACAATATCGTCGCCCTCTGCATCAACTACTCGATACAACAAAGTGAAGACAATACTTTTCTCGGTAACTCTGACCTGAGCATTCACTGCACCCTCTATTTCTTCCCTACGCAAACTGGTTATTTCCACAAGCACATTGCCAGTACTCTGTTCTCGGGCGCCAGCCTGACGAAAAGATTGCTTTAATAACTGCAAAAATTCCACGGAGTCCACATTGTTACCGCCGCCAGTTAAGTTCCCGGTAATCCGGTAGTCGATGTCTAACACGCCCAAATTGGCTCCACGCAATTGGAAGCCGCAACCATGCAAAAGCATAGACAGGGCAAAAACACCTAACAAAACCGATAAATGGCGAATCACCAGCATGTTAACCCACCACAATATTGACAAGTTTATTCGGCACTACAATTTCTTTACGTACCGCCTTACCCTCTAAATAGCGCGCCACATTACTTTCGTTTTTGGCTATCTCTAGTATCTCTTCCTTGGTCGCACTGGCACCCACTTCGATCTTGCCGCGTACTTTGCCATTAACCTGAACGACTAAGGACAAGTGTTCTTGCACTAATGCACTGGCGTCAATCTCAGGCCAAGGACAATCCACTAAGGAGCCCTGCTGGCCTAATGTTTGCCATAGGCTATGGGCAATATGTGGCGCAATAGGAGAAATGATTTGCACTGCGCTGAGCCAAGCTTCTTGAGCCGCCGCCCTATCGCCAGACGTTTTAGGCTGAAACTTGTACAGGCTGTTGGCCAACTCCATAACGGCAGAAACTACCGTATTGAACTGCATGCGCCGTCCGTAATCGTCATCTGCTTTTTGCAGGGTTTCATGAGTTTTACGACGCAGAGATTTTCCTTCATCAGACAGGTCTTGAAAATCAAGCTCGGGGATTGGGCCAGCGGCCGCATGCTCGTGTACGGCGGTCCAAAGGCGTTTGAGAAAACGCATAGCACCTTCAAGACCTGCTTCGCTCCATTCAAAGGATTGTTCCGGCGGCGCTGCAAACATCATGGCAGTGCGCACAGTATCGGCACCGTAACGATCCAGCAACTTTTGCGGATCACCAGCATCGCCAGCTGACTTGGACATCTTTTTACCGTCCTGCAAAACCATGCCCAGCATCATCAACTTTTTGAAAGGCTCGTTGTCTTTAACTAAACCTTCATCGCGCATCAACTTAAAATAGAAACGCGCATATAGCAGGTGCAAAATCGCATGTTCAATGCCACCCACATAGTGATCTACCGGCGCCCAATAGTTGGCGCGCTGGTCGAGCATTGAAGTGTTTGCGTCATGAGAGGCGAAACGGGCGTAATACCAAGAGGACTCCATAAAAGTGTCAAAGGTATCTGTTTCACGCCGAGCATCCTTGCCACAGCCTGGGCAGGCAACATTAAGGAAATCAGGCATATTCTCCAGCGGAGAACCTACGCCACTAAAACTCACTTGAGTCGGCAAGACAACGGGTAAATCTGCTTCGGGCACTGGTAAAACACCACAATCTGAGCAGTGGATCATGGGAATTGGGCAGCCCCAATAACGCTGCCTAGACACACCCCAGTCACGTAAGCGGTAGTTGGTGATGGAACGGCCGGCATCTTTGGCTGCTAGCGCTTCAACAATTCCGGCAAATGCTTGATCAAATTCCATACCGTCAAAGGCCCCAGAATTGATCAATCGGCCTTTGGTTGTGAATGCTGTGTCAGCCAGATTACATTCATCATCACCTAGGGGTTCAACGACCTGAGCAATATTGATACCGTACTTGTGCGCAAACTCGTAGTCGCGCTGATCATGTGCAGGCACCGACATAACTGCGCCAGAGCCATATTCCATAAGCACAAAATTGGCAATCCATACCGGCAGTAGTTCGTCGGTTAAAGGGTGTTTGACAGTCAATCCGGTTGCAATACCAACCTTTTCCATTACGGCAAGATCTGCTTCAGCGGTGGTATTCACTTTATGCGCTTGAATAAAATCTGCGACCTCAGGATTCTCTGCTGCGGCCAACGTCGCCAACGGGTGCTCAGGGGCCACCGCCACATAAGTTGCACCCATCAGGGTATCGGGTCGAGTGGTGAATACTGTGAGCTTTTGCGTCTCATCATGAGTAACGGTGAAATCAACTTCAGCACCCTGAGAGCGACCAATCCAATTGCGTTGCATATTCTTTACAGAATCTGGCCAACCGGGCATATCATCCAATTCATCCAACAACTCTTGGGCGTAATCGGTGATTTTTAAAAACCATTGGGACATTTCGCGACGCTCAACTACGGCGCCTGAACGCCAGCCTTTGCCATCGACAACTTGCTCATTGGCTAAAACTGTTTGATCCACTGGGTCCCAGTTAACCATGGCATTTTTGCGATAAACCATGCCCTTTGCATAAAGCTTAACGAACAGCCATTGTTCCCAACGATAATATTCAGGGTCACAAGTGGCCACTTCTCTGGACCAGTCCATTCCAAAGCCCAAGCGTTGCATCTGCGTACGCATATAGGCGATGTTGTCTTTGGTCCATTCTGCTGGTGGAATATCGTGCTTTATCGCCGCATTTTCAGCGGGCAAACCAAAGGCATCCCAACCCATTGGATGCATAACATTGAAGCCCTTTAGTCTTCGGTAACGGTTAATCACGTCGCCCAAGGTATAACAGCGCACATGGCCCATGTGTAGTCGACCACTAGGGTATGGGAACATGGCTAGGCAATAAAATTTTTCACCTGGGCGTTGCTCATCACCGACAAAGGACTGGTTATCGTCCCAATAGGCTTGTGCTTGAGATTCGATTTGTCGCGGCTCGTAAACTGGGTTCATGCTATTCGTCTTGGGTTGTTAAGAAAACGCTGAAAGGATAACACTTACCCAAGCCATGTTCGCAGTTTGCAAAGCAATTTAGGTAAATCTTTGTCACTCAACCCGCGGTAGGCGCGGCCGGATTTACTGCTTTAAAGTGAGCAAAGATCAAGATTGCTTAATAAGGCATAATCTCTTCACCTTTGCCCAATGAAGCGGAATTTTGGCTGAGTTACTGGGGCGCTGAGTTACGCCTTTGAGTGAAAAAGCCATATACCAGCGTGACAAAAATCAACAGCAAAATAGGCCAATCACCGAGTCGACTATAGGGCGTGCGCCCCTGCATTATTTCGAACTCACCACGCAGCACAGTCGCTTCAAATTGCGGCAACTGACCAACTATTTTACCTTCGGGATTGACGATAGCCGTGACGCCATTATTGGTCCCGCGCAGTAACCAGCGGCCATTTTCAAGTGCGCGCATACGTGCAATCTGCATATGCTGGTGAGGGCCAATAGACCCACCGAACCAAGTATCGTTGGAAATGGTCAGTATTACGCCAGCGTCTTCCGTACGCATGCGCATGGAATCACCATAGGCAATTTCATAGCAGATCCCGGTGGCCACCTGCACTTCATCAAACGGTTGAGCGGGAGAGTTTGCATTGGTCTGACTGACTACAGAAGGCAATCTTAGGGTTATGTTGTTTTGTTGCCACTGACCTTGCTGCAGACCGGACATGGGTAAATCAAAAAAATCGATTACGCCGCGTAACCAATCTTCCAACGGCACATAGTCGCCAAAAGGCACCAAATGATATTTGGCAAAATCACCTTGCGCCAAACCATAACCCTTAGCCGTATTATAAATATTGTAGTTGCGCCCGCCTTCCGACCGAGGCAGCCGCTCCAGCCTAGGGGTACCAGTGACCACATTGGTTTGTGTTGCCAAACCCTGAGTATGCAAAAAATCTACCGCTTGTTGCGCTTGCGCACCGTACAGGGTTAGAGCAAATTCAGGCCAGACAATGAGGTCTGTGTCCCAATGATCTGCACTGAGTTCTCTGTGCTTGCGGACATTAGACGCTTGCTGGTCTTGATCCCATTTCACTGCCTGATCTATGTTGCCCTGCACCAACGCAACGGTATATTGACCAACAGGTTGGGTCCAAGTCGCTGTGCTCAGCAACACACCAATCACCCACGGTAGGACAATTAATGCCATGCCGGGCACAAGGGATATGCCTCGACTTCCTTCGCGCCAGAACAGACCGACAATACCGATGCCGACCACCGAAATTAAGCTAACTGCAGAAGTTGCTAGAACACCGCCTATTGGAGCTACGCCTGCGACAACAGAATCAATTGCAGCAAAGCCTAAGAAAAGCCAGGGGAAACCAGTTAACAGCCAGGTCAACGACCACTCCACCGCCAACCAAAGTGCGATAAAAACCAGTCCATTTAGATATTGATTAACACTATGTAGGCGCCGATAAAAGAAACCGATTGGCCAACAAAAAAGGGCCATCCCAGCAACGAATAGCAATACCAATACGCCAGCCAATAACGCTGACGCACTGCCATACTCAGTGATGCTGACATAAATCCATGAAACACCAACAAGGTACTTGCCGAAGCCAAAGGCAAGCGCTGACCAAGGTGCTAAATGCGGCGCACGCGTGAGTAAAAGAAAAAGACTTAGCGCCGCGAGCAGGGCGACACCAAAGTAGCCGAAAGGGGCAAAACCAAGAGGGTAAATGGCACCGGCAATCAGCGCTAAAAAAAGCGCTGATTTAGTCTTCACGCCAACTCGCTGTGTTCAATTGGCTCGGGGGTATCCACCCGCAGCAAACGCAAACGCCTTGAGTCTGCATTGAGCACTTCAAATTTCAGCCCAGCAACTTCAATGCACTCGCCTAGTTCAGGCAAGTGCCCGAAAGCCTGTAAGACAATGCCGCCAATGGTATCGAATTCGTCATCACTTAAAGTAAGGCTGAAGTACTCGTTAAAGTCTTCTATTGTAGTATTGGCTTTAACATGAAAAGACGAAGGCTCAAGCTGTTTAACGAAACTATCGTCATCAACATCGTGCTCATCTTCTATTTCACCAACAATCTGCTCTAAGACATCCTCAATGGTCACTGCACCAGAGATCTGCCCATATTCATCCACCACCAAGGCCATATGGTTCCGATTAGCGCGAAATTCTTCTAATAAGACATTCAGTCTTTTACTTTCAGGAATTACTGCAGCCGGACGAATAAAGTCTTTAATATCAAAGCGTTGACCGCCTTCCTCAAGCACTAAAGAGAGTAGGTCTTTGGCGTGCAGAATGCCCTTAATGTCATCCACATCATCGCCCACCACAGGAAACCGTGAGTGCTTGGAGTCTATGACTAAGGGCAATAGCTCCGCAGGTTGTTGATCTTCGTGCACCACAACCAACGCCGAGCGAGGAATCATAATGTCTCGGGCGTGCATATCGGCGACGTGCAGCGCGCCGACAATTATGTTCAAGGCGTCGACGTCTATTAGCTGCCGTTCAGCCGCATCGTGTAAAACTTCGAGTAATGCTGCAACGTCGTCAGGTGCTTCTGAAAATAAATCAGACAACCACCCGCGTACGCCGCGACGAGGGGACTTTTTGTCAACTGAGTCGTCAGAGAACTCAGACATATCACTCATTTAATAAGTTTTACCAAGAATTGGCCTTCCTATATATGTAAGGCATGGAAAAAATGCAAGAACCGATTAAAAAGATTGTTGTCCTAGACATCAACTGTAGGGATTCTCAACACCCAGTTCTGCAAGTATGTGCACTTCTAGCGCTTCCATAACGCGCGCTTGCGCGTCGACTTCGTGATCGTAATCCAACAAATGCAGAACCCCATGAATCAGTAAGTGGGCAAGATGATGCAAAAGTTGCTTACCTTGTTCAGCCGCTTCATCAACGAGTACTGGCCAGCAAATTGCCAGATCACCCAGCAGCATCTCGTCTTGCACAACTTGCTCATCCAACAGGGCGGGGAAACTCAAAACATTGGTGGGTTTATCTTTACCGCGATAAGTACGGTTGAGCATTTGTGATTCGCTCAAGTCGCACAGGCGAATACATAAGGGATAATCTAATCTAGCGTCATCTACGCACTTGTGCAGTGATAGCAGCCAACTGTTGATCAAAGCATGCAGAGTTACAAGCGTGTCATCACCGTTGACTAACGGCACCAATAGCGCAGCAAAATCATCCTCAAAGCGATCTTGTAAGTCCTCTGCTATTTGCAGATCAACATTCATAATACGCACCGCGCGTGTTTATCCTGTCTTACCAAAAGGCTACTCAAAGGTTTAACAATCAGCTAGCGCCGTTGATCGCGAGCTTCGCCGTCAGTAGACCTCGGCGAATTTTGGAACAGTTCGTAAGCATCGACAATTTTCTGAACTAACGGATGGCGCACCACATCTTTAGAGACAAACTGGGTAAATTTAATGCCATCGATATTACGCAACACGTCACGCACATGAATCAGCCCAGAGTTTTCACCTCGCGGTAAATCTATCTGGGTAATGTCCCCAGTAACTACAGCAGTTGAACCAAACCCTATCCGAGTAAGAAACATCTTCATTTGAGCCACGGTAGTATTTTGCGACTCATCCAAAATAATAAAAGCATTGTTCAAAGTACGACCGCGCATATAGGCCAGTGGCGCTACTTCAATAATATTGCGTTCTATATATTTGTTAACCCGCTCTACCCCGAGCATTTCATAAAGAGCGTCATACAATGGGCGTAAATAAGGATCAATTTTCTGCGCCAAGTCTCCGGGCAAAAAGCCGAGTTTTTCCCCAGCTTCCACAGCAGGCCTGACCAAGAGTATGCGCGCCACCTGTTGAGATTCCAGTGCCTCTACAGCTAAAGCGACAGCCAGATAGGTTTTACCTGTACCCGCTGGTCCAATGCCAAAATTGATATCGTGGCGACGCACTGAATTGCAATAAGCCAGTTGATTGCCACCCCGAGGTTTAACAGATTTCTTCGGTGTGCGAATGACGGTTTGATCAAAATTCTCTGCGGCGGTCTTTTCTCCACGCTCAGTAGCAGAGGGGTTTTCTGCATCAACATCCATCACCACTGAAGGTCCTTGAGGTCTTTCTTGTTCAGCCATAAGTGCATCCAATCCGGCCTCTTGTAAAAAGAGGTGTACAAAATCTGGTTCTATTGATTCTCGATCTGCGGTTTCACGATATAGCTGGTGCAGTAGTGCTTCAGCAGCTTGTACCCTAATCTGCGGACCGCTTATTTGGAATTCGTTGCCTCGACTACGTATGTGCACGCCTAACCTGCGCTCTAAATGTTTCAGGTTTTGATCCACTGGGCCTATAAGACTGGCTAATCGCCGGGCATCACTTGGCTCCAACGCAATTAACTGGGTAAAAGGCACTACGCGAGCGTGGGCTTCAGGTTTATCTGTATTCTCTTGCAAAATTCACCAAACTTTTTTAGGCGGTAGACGGAAATTAACAGCAACTCTAGAACCAAGTATGGACCTAATGCTTGCCGATAAGTTGATAACGAACTTAGCCAATTACTCGACCATTTCACCGCGCAGAGAATTCGGAAAGGCTTGGGTTATGGCAAGACTGGTAAATTTACCGATCAGACTGGCAGGGCCGATAAAATTCACCACCCGATTATTTTCAGTTCTAGCCGCAAGCTGACCTTCATCAGCTCCTTTCTTAGCGGGCCCGGTAACCAAAACTTGTTGCGTACTACCGACCATAGCAGCTGATATCGCTTCAGCCTGGTCTCGCAGCCGGGTTTGCAAAATCTTCAAACGCTGCTTTTTTACTTCTTCCGGGGTGTCATCTTGAAGGGCCGCTGCCGGCGTGCCTGGTCGCGCGCTGTAAATAAAGCTAAAAGAAAAATCAAAACCAATGTCTTCAATGAGTTTCATGGTAGCCGCGAAGTCTTCTTCTGTTTCGCCAGGAAAACCAATAATAAAGTCTGAAGATAAACTGATATCTGGACGCACTTCGCGCAACCGGGCAATTCTTTCGTGATAATCGGCCGCCGTATGTCCGCGTTTCATGGCAGCTAATATTGTGTCTGAACCTGACTGTACGGGTAAGTGGAGGTGGTTAACCAAGGCCGGAATATCTTTATAGGCTTGGATCAGATTGTCGGAAAAGTCCATGGGGTGCGAGGTAGTAAAGCGAATACGCTCCACACCCGGCACTGCTGCGACATAGTGAATCAGCTCAGCAAGGTCAGCGGTATCGCCGTCTATCTCACCTAAGTAAGAATTCACATTTTGCCCCAACAGGTGAATTTCTTTCACACCTTGCTTGGTCAAACTCTTCACTTCCTTTAACACCGAGGCCACTGAGCGACTCACTTCTTCGCCGCGGGTATATGGCACAACGCAAAAACTACAGTATTTACTGCAGCCTTCCATAATGGAAAGAAATGCTGCGGGACCATCTACACTAGGCTCGGGCAGACAATCAAATTTTTCCACCTCCGGAAAAGTGATGTCTACAACAGGCAGTAGTTGGCTCTTTTGCGAGGTCAACATATCTGGCAAGCGATGAATAGTTTGCGGGCCAAACACCATATCCACCACAGGTGCGCGTTTCATGATGGCATCGCCTTCTTGACTAGCCACGCAACCGCCAACACCAATCACTAGGTCTGGATTAGCATTTTTAAGTTTCTGCCAACGACCCAACTGATGAAAAACCTTTTCTTGGGCCTTCTCGCGAATAGAACAGGTATTGAGCAGGAGTACGTCTGCCTCTTCTTCGGTCTCGGCTATTTCATAACCCTGTTGATCGCGCAGCACGTCATACATACGCGCCGAGTCATACTCGTTCATTTGGCAACCGTGGGTTTTTACAAAAAGCTTCTTGGCCATAGTGACTTTGGTATAAAAAATAGAGACCTATTGTACGCCATCCTGACCCGTAACCTAATGGCAGATGTGCATGAGGGGGTAAAAAAATAACTACAACTCGTTGCTAACGCTGCGAGTGAAAGAGCACTTGAAAACCAAGCCTTTATCCCCAACTATCCCACCTCGGTGCTGACTCTAAAAAAGGCATCTGATAAAGCTTCAAAAATGCAAATTCAGCAATCGTTCTCCAACTAGGTGAAACAAAGTAATGGCGGGTAAAGACAAGCAAGAAAGTATCTTCAAAATATTGTTCCTGAACCAAGGACAAGTTTATGAAGTCTATGCCCGCAACATTTATCAAAGCGACCTTTATGGTTTTGTTGAAGTGGAGGATTATTCCTTCGGCAATCGCTCTTCACTGCTTATAGATCCTAGCGAAGAAAGGCTGCGCACCGAGTTTGAGGGGGTGCAGAGATCTTTTATTCCAATGCATTCCATAGTGCGTATTGATGAAGTTGAGAAAGAAGGTGTGGCTAAAATCACCGATACTAAAGGTGGCACAGTGACACCGTTTCCAATGCCACTGCCCTCAGACAAGTAATTTGCTAGGCACCTTAAACCCGAGCCAAACCACGTTCTGTCGAGGATGAATGCACGCGACACCAAATTTGGCTGTCCATTCGAACCGCAGGGCTGTGCCTGAATAGCTGAGTGGTATTACTAGGCTGAATGGTCTGGCTGTTTAGTCGATCTCGGACAACAGCGGGAAGGAGCTTAATACGCTTGGTGTACCCACGGGTTCTAGGCGCTCTAGCAGACTGGGTTTCAAATCCGCCAAAGTTGCTGCACCTGCTAGGGCCATAGTTATACGAATCTCTTGTTCCAAAATAGTTAACCCCCGGACAAGTGCATCTTTACCTCCAGCGGCCATACACAAGCCTTCGAAGCGGCCCATGCCGACAATATCTGCACCTAAACATAGGCCTTTAACCACATCGGCCCCACGCATAAATCCACCATCAACAATCACCGGCACCCGGCCCTGCACAGCTTCCACAACTTCGGGCAACGAATCAATACAAGCTCGAGAGTGATCCAACTGACGACCACCATGATTCGACACATAGACCACATCTACCCCGGCGTCGACACAACGCTTGGCGTCCTCAGCAACTACCACTCCTTTGACGATAAGGGGAATAGCGAACTTCTGCTTAATATGCGCCACAGTGTCCCAAGACATGCTGGCCTGATAATTGAAATCACCGGCAGGACTGGCTGTGCGGCCGGACATGGGCGTGTACTGCTTCAATATGTCGCGCTCTCGGCGGGAGTAAACTTGAGTATCAGCGGTTAAACAGAAGCCCGTGTAGCCCGCTTCAATAGAGCGCTGAATTTGCTCATCCATCCAGCCTTCATCGCCGGTCAAATAGAGTTGGTAAATACGCGGCCCTGGCACTTCACGGGCAACGGTCTCAAAATCAGGTGCGCAAGCAGAGCTCAAAATTTGCAGAGTGCCGAACTCATCGGCAGCCTGAGCTACAGCGGTGCCGCCGCCGGGGGAAAATGCCTGAACCGAGCCAATGGGCGGCAAAATAACCGGTATACGCATATCAGTGCCCAACAGCTGAGTGGCGGTTTGTACGTCGCTGACATCATTCAAAATTCGTGGCCGAAAGGCCCAAGATTCCACCGCCCCACGGTTACGTCTAAGGCTGGTCTCGGTATCCGCAGCGCCAACCAAATAATCCCAATCGCCCTGGCTCAAATTTTCTCGGGCTAGCTTTACCGCTTCGGTCAAACTACGAAACTTGGACATCTGTCTCTCCTAAAAATCTAATGTGCGTAACCCTCACAGGACAGGTTAAACTACCTCCTTTGCAAGCACCAAGGAACTTCCATGACGGGTATTGTCATCATCGGCGCAGGACATGCTGCCGGCCAAGCCGCAGCGAGTCTACGTCAAGCCAAATTCGAAGGCCCCATTACCATTATCGGCGACGAAGCTCATGTGCCCTATCAAAGGCCACCACTATCAAAACAATATCTGGCCGGTACTCAACCAGTCGATAAAGTCTATTTACGCGCGGAAAAATTTTATGCGGACAAAGATATACAGCTCATGTTGGACACCAGAGCAACGCAGATTGACCCCAGCACTAAGACCATTAACTTAGACAACGGCGAAACCATAGCGTACGAAAAGCTACTCATCAGCACCGGCTCGCGACCGCGCAAACTAAGTATTGAAGGCAGCGACCTATCTGGTATCCACTATCTACGCACAATGGATGATGTAGATGGTATACGCGCAGACGTTAAACCCGGCGCCAACTTAGTCATTGTAGGTGGCGGCTATATTGGCCTGGAAGTGGCAGCAGTTGGCATAGAACTGGGCATGAATGTCCATGTGCTAGAAATGGAAGAGCGTATTTTGCAGCGCGTAACCACACCGAAAATGTCAGCTTATTATCACAAACTCCACAGCGATCGCGGTGTCCATATACACACACAAACTGGTGTTACCGGTTTCTCCGGAAACGGCAGAGTAGAAAAAGTGTTATGCGGCGACGAAAGCTTTGCTGCGGACATTGTTATTGTCGGCATTGGCATTATCCCAAATATTGAGATCGCAGAAGAAGCGGGCATTCATTGTGACAATGGCATCGTAGTGGATGATCACTGTTGCACCTCGGATCCAGATATTTACGCTGCGGGCGATTGCACAAATCACCCTAACCCACTCATGAATAAGCGCCTGCGCTTAGAATCAGTGCCCAACGCAATGGATCAAGCCCGAGTGAGTACGGCAAACATGCTCGGCGATGACAAAGTCTACGCAGCCATTCCTTGGTTTTGGTCTGATCAGTACGAACTGAAACTACAGATGGTGGGGTTCTCAGCAGACGGCGACAGCCAAGTATTGCGCGGTGACATGGAAAAGCACCAGTTTGCAATATTCTATTTAAAGGATGGCAAAGTCGTTGCGGCAGACGCAGTAAATAGCCCGAAAGAATTTATGCTATGCAAACAAATGATCGGCAAGCCCGCAGATCCTGCCAAATTGGCAGACCCAGAAACTGACCTAAAGTCGCTGTTAGCGTAATCTATAAAAAAAGCGCCAACGCTAAAAAAAGGGGGCTGATTGACCCCCTTTTTATTCGCCCATTTTTAGCAACTTTATTGCCTAACTTAGAGCCCGAGCACCTGCTTAGCAATAATGTTGTGCTGAATTTCAGACGAGCCACCAGCAATAGTATAGCCTCGATGGTGGTAACGACCTGACGCCACATACTCCGCCCACACAGGCCCTACCGGCCCCTCTTCCAAATGACTAGAGTCTTTCGGCAATGCCAAATAATCCACCATGCGAAACAACAACTCATCCTGAGCCTGGACCAACTCGCTACCCTTAAGCTTCAACATACTTGGCTCCGCGCCAATTTGCGCGCCAGCATCTGCCTCTGTCAAAATTCGTAGACTGGTCATTTCCAGCGCCTGCAGACGAATCTCTAGCGCACTAATTTCGTCATGCACGTCGCCGGGCAAATCAATGCCACGCTCTGTCTGCGCGGCCAACACTTCACGCACATTGCCAAGAATGCGCTTATTTTCTGCAACTCTAGACACCAACATACGCTCATCACCGAGCAAACTTTTTGCCACAGTCCAACCGCGGTCTTCCTCGCCTAAGCGCTGACTCATAGGTACGCGTACTTCATCGAAAAACACCTGATTCCACAGGCGCTTGCCATTGAATGCATAAAGGGGCTCAACGCTGACGCCAGCAGAAGAAAGATCAAACAGCACAAAACTAATGCCCTTTTGTTGCTGCACATCGTGATTGGTGCGCACCAAGCAAAAGATCCAATCTGCCATTTCGGCGCCAGAGGTCCAAATTTTCGAACCAGTGACTAAGTAATCGTCGCCGTCTTTATCTGCGCGAGTACGCACACTGGCCAAATCAGAACCAGCCTCAGGTTCTGAATAGCCTTGGCAAAACCATAGCTGCGCATCACGGATTTTTGGCAACCAGTCGGCTTTTTGTTCGGCATTACCGTATTTGATAATGGCAGGACCCACCATATTGAAACCAAAACCAGACAATTGTGGCGCATGATAGGCACGACAGGCCACATCAAAAATATGCCGCTGAACAAGATTCCAACCGGTACCGCCATACTCCACGGGCCAATTGGGGGCTGCCCAACCACGAGCGTTTAGCACTTTGGTCCAATCGCCTAACTCCTGTTTCGAGACACTGGCGCCAAAACGGACTTTATCTGCTAATGACTTAGACAAATTCTCATGCAAAAATTTCTCAACTTCTACCTTGAACGCTTCTTGTTCCGGCGTTAAATCAAAACGCATACTCACTCTCCCAATTTTTTCTGCTAGGAATATTACCCTTAATCAGCGCTAAATCTATCACCTTCAATCAGACTCGACCGGTCAAAAATAGCCTTCACATAACCAAGACACGCAAAATGTATTCTATGAACGTAAAAGCGAAAAACTCCAACCAGTGTTAATCTTAAGCCATGCCAAACACCACAATAGAAATCAGTAAAGAATATTTACACTTTGCCGCCGCGCACTTCACCTTGTTCAGCGCCACCGAGCGGGAGAATTTACACGGGCACAACTTCCAGGTGACGTTAGATGCGGACGCGCCCATGCAGGATGATGGTCTGACTTTTGACTACAACATCTTGAAGAAAGCCGTAAAGCAATTGTGTGACGATTTGGACGAGCAAGTGCTCATGCCCACGCGCTCACCCTACTTAGAAATAGACGAACAAGACGACTACACCTATATCGTCTTTAACGGCGAGCGCATTCCGTTCCTGCAACGAGACCTAACCCTGTTACCTATTCGCAATATTACTGTCGAAGAACTTGCCCAGTACTTACTTGCAAAACTACTAGAACGAGAAGACATAAAAGCCCTAGCAATAGACCATATGCTATTGCGTTGCGCTTCCGGCGAAGGCCAATGGGCCAGCGCCAAGTGGAGTGCTACAGGGTAGCTTGCTACGAGGTAGCTGGCACTTACAACAGAACTGAGAGAACAAGCAGTTTTAGTCCATTTTTTGGTTCATCTGTTTTTATTTGTCCGATGGAAATGTTATGAAAAATTTAGTTATCACTGGCGCCAGCTCCGGCATTGGCCACGCCACCGCCGTCGCGTTCAATGCAGCCGGCTATAACGTCATCAATTTGTCTCGCAGACCTTGCCCAGAAGCGGGCGTCAGCAGCATCGCTTGTGACCTTTCTCAACCCAACTTTAGTCAAGAAATAGCAGCCCAACTCACAGAGCATTTGGGCGGTGTCGGAGAGACGGTACTGATTCATAACGCAGCAATACTTGCCAATGACAGCGTCAGCACAACTGACTCAGATGAGTTTCGACGGATACTGGAAATCAACTTGGTTGCGCCCAACAGTCTCAACCAACTACTCATTCCGCTTATGGCGAAAGGTTCGAGCATTCTTTACGTAGGCTCTACCTTGGGCGAAAAGGCGGTACCCAACAGCTTCAGCTACGTGACCTGCAAACATGCCAGCATAGGTATGATGCGCTCCACGTGCCAAGACCTCGCAGGCACTGGCATACATACCGCATGTATCAACCCCGGCTTTACTGATACAGAAATGCTACGCGCCCATGTACCCGCGGATGTCATGCCGCAAATAGCAGCAATGAGTGCATTTGAGCGTTTGATTCGACCAGAAGAAATTGCCGAAACACTATTGTTTGCAGCGCGAAGTCCGGTAATAAACGGCGCCACAATCAATGCAAATTTGGGTCAAGTAGAACGCTAATCGTGTTCTGCTCGATTAAACTTTTAAGAAAAGCTTTGCAGATAAGACTTCTGTGAAAAAGTTCTGCTGATGGGCGCTGTTCAATTCTCAATCAGTATGTAAACGCTTCCCCATACTCACCACATCATCGGTGGCGTAACCAATGGATTCGTAGAAGGCCAAAACCGCAGCATTTGAACTACGCACCTGTAGGTTGATTTTCGGACAGCCTAACTCAGCTAACAACTTTTCCGCTGCCGCCATCATTAAACGGCCATAAGACTTGCGACGATGGCCGGGGGCAACGGCCAAATAGTTGATCCAACCACGATGACCTTCATAACCTGCCATCGCACTGGCAACTACCTCGCCCTCAAACTTACCGACTAAAAACAGTTCAGGGTTAACAGCCAGTTTTCGTTCAATGTCTTTACGTGGATCGTTGGCAGCAATGCTTAGATCGCAGGCAAACCAAAGTGCGATCACTTGATCTAGATCCAATGCTTGGTAGGGTCTTATTTTCATAGCTCGACCATTTTGAGGTTAACGAGGTTTTGACTAACGGCTACTTCGACAAATGGCTACGTATTTCATGCAGACGGCAGCAAACAACGTAAAACCACAACAACCAAAGCTGTGTATCTACCGAGGGTAAATAGACCGCGTTATTAGCCCGACCGCCGCGTTAAGACAAACCCATAGTTCAGGTGATTATGAACTTCTTAGGTATCTGACGCTTCCTCGTTCGGTTTCAGCCCAAGGTACGGTCGTAGATAAGCCACTGCCAAATACAATGGCCCTGTATCTAATGCAGCAATCATTAGCTTAAAGACATAGCCCGAGGCGATGTAGACCATAAGTTGAGGCCATACGGGCAGCGCTGCATCAATGGGCAGTGCATTGGCGTAGAAGTGGGTAACCAAAATCACCGCGGTTGTATCAACAATTTGACTGACCATAGTGGAGGCGTTATTTCTCAGCCAAAGATGCTTGCCGTTGGTGACGCGCTTCCAAAAGTGAAACAATTTAACATCACAAAACTGCGCCGCTAAATAGGCAATCATTGATGCAGCGACAGCACCAAAGGCCAATTGGCGCACTTCAAAAAACACTGGCTCTCGCCCTGCTTCGTCCACCAATACTTGGCCAGTCACCGGGTCCATGCCACTGCCAGGCAAAATACCGCCAAGCCAGAGCAAAAAGATCACCCAAACATTCAGCAGCAAGCCTACCCAAACCATATCTTGGGCTTTCTTTTGGCCATACAGCTCACTGATTAAGTCGGTGCAGAGGAAGGTTATTGGGTATGGCAGCACGCCCACTGCAACAAACATAGGAATGTCGAGGCCAAACACATTGAAGGACAAATCTAAAAATCGGCTGATGCCAAGCACGTTGAGCAATGCCAACGTGCCTAGAAACACACCGGATAGAAGCAGAAAAACACGCTGTCTGCGCCGTTGATAATCTATCGAAGTATCTATCGATGTATTTATCGATGTGTTTATCGATGTATCACTCATGGCCCAGCCTATCTTTGCTATTTTGGTTTTTGCCGTCCGGCATAGGTTAGCACCCTACCGAGAGTTGACTAACCATTCTTGGTTAACACAGTTGTCCAGACGACCACCGCTCAGATATTTCACAATCAGTTCGCCGCCCTTATAACGCATGTCGTATACGCTTTCTGGGGTAAAGAATGCAGAGTGCGGTGTGATCAACAACCGATGATCTATCCACTCTTCATCAGCCGCCCAAGCTTTGATTAATGGGTGGTCTGGATTCGCTGGTTCTTCCGGTAATACATCTAGACCACAGGCCTGAATCTTATCTGCCTTCATGGCTTCATATAGACCGTCAAGGTCGATGATCGGCCCGCGCGCGGTATTGATTAGAATCAAACCCGGCTTGGAGTGAGACAACACCTCAAAATTAATGAGTTTCTCAGTGCTCGCGGACAGTGGCGCATGCAAACTCACCACATCGGACTGAGCAAACAGTTCTTCCAACGTATGCACCCGACGAATGCCAATAGATAATTCGGCGCCGTTTTCGCGGTTGGGGTCATACATAACCACGTCCATACCAAATGCTTTTGCGCGCAGCGCAGCAGCGGTACCAATGCGTCCTAAACCAACCACACCAAACACGCAGGCAGAAAGGCGCTTACCAAACGGATTCAGTGCAGGCCGCCACAGACCTTTAGGATCTTGCTTTAACTCGCGGGTGTGAAAGGTGATGCCTTTCATCAGCGACAACATTAACGCCATGGCATGGTCTGCTACTTCTTGAGTGCCGTAATCTGGCACGTTACAAACGGGAATACCCATTTCCGCCCAGACCTTACTGTCTATGTTGTCAAAACCAACTTTAGGCGTGGCAAAAATCCTGCACTTGGTCATTTTTGCGCGATATTCAGCGGGGATATCATTGACGCTGACCACAGCATCGCAATTAGCCCACTGCTCATCGGTGACATCGGTATAACGCTCAGAAAATTCTGCCGTATGCTCGCCGACACTAGATTCTTCAATAGCACGACCGTCAGGCCAGCGCATGGCTGGCCAAAGTATTCTAAAAGTCATATTCCCTCTCCCACAAAAAAATAATTCGATCTCAAGATGTTACTACAGACCATTCAGCGTTTCTGCCAGTAATGCCACACTGCCACGCAGCTCAACCTCATCGAGACCAGACACTCTAATGCGCGTCGCAATGAGGTGGGTCATACCCAAACGCTGTCTATACTCATCAACACGGTCTCGCACGTAGCTTGGCTCACCAATAATTGTCCAATCGTCCAAAGTCTCGCCTTCAGACAGCCTGCTGTTTTCGCTCTGTTGCAACATAAGTTGGCGCAGTTTTGCTGTCTGTTGCCCATCCTTGCTGACAAAGACAGTGCGCATTAGCGGCACCTCAACGGGTTTAGCCACGCCCTCTTCGTCTGCAGATAATCTATGTTGAGCGTAGTTTTGCTCTAAGGTAGCTAAGCTTTCCATAGGCGAGGACAAATAGGGCAAACCTAATCTGCCAGCCTGAGCCAGTGCCTTGGGACCAAAAGCCGCCACCCATATGGGCGGGTGCGGTTGTTGAATGGGTCGAGGGTGCACTTCAACTGCATTGTCTGGGTTGTCGTCCAAGGTGATAGGTTCGCCCATCCAGGCGCGCTGCATTAAGTCTAAGGTCCAAGCAAATATTTTACGCTTCTGCGCTACAGGCACATGGTGTGCCCGCAACATTTCCGGCGCATAACCTCTACCCACACCGAGCATCAGACGGCCGCCGCTGAGACGATCTAACACCGCAACTTGTTCAGCTGCCTGCAAAGGATTGCGCAAAGTCAAAAGGTAAGACGTAGTGCCCAGACGGATGGTTTTTGTAGCACCGGCAATACTGGCCAGCAGCATCAAAGGGTCTGGGATAGCTTGAGGGCCAAAATGATTCTCAGGCACCCAGAGAGACTGATAGCCATGAGCTTCAGCAAATTGCGCCTGCTCGCACAAACTCGCCGCCGACATATCGTGGAAGTTCCAGGGCGTAAGCCCTAAGTGAAGAGGCGTAAGCCCTAAGT
>Ga0114995_10000057_pt1 | contig 64370 bp, 65 predicted proteins | sample ArcticOcean_MG_C_11_FD_87038 | JGI IMG/M metagenome (GOLD analysis project Ga0114995, IMG submission 87038) | Marine microbial communities from western Arctic Ocean - ArcticOcean_MG_CB2_154 | ecosystem: Environmental > Aquatic > Marine > Oceanic | place: Arctic Ocean: Canada Basin | collected... | reverse complement strand
TTAGTGTTGTTTCAACATTAGATAACGACATTTTATTTAAGTCAGGAACCTGTATTTTTTGATCGTGATTGGTTGTGAAACTCAGCCACCATTTTACACCCATTATCAATAGTGAAACGCTTACAATAGCTATTCCAATTTGAATAAAGAAGGACTTACTTTTTAAAAATCTAAAGAAATTCATTTTTTTCTTTTTTTAGATGAGACAAATGTAGTGTAAAAATAGAATTAATCGAATTGACAATTCTTTTATCTATCAACGAAATTTTAACTAAGTTTGTGTGTAAACCAATAGATAAATGCAAAAAAACATTGCCATTGTCATGGGAGGGTATTCCTCCGAAGTAGAAATTTCTTTAAAAAGCGGTGAGGTAGTCTTTAATTCATTAGATGCTAATAAATATGCTTTGTATAAAGTTTATATTTTAAAAGAGAAATGGGTTGTTATACATAACAAAAAAGAATACCAGATTATTAAGGATGATTTTTCAGTAATTATAGACCAAGAACACATACAGTTTGATTGTGTCTTTAATGCAATCCATGGAGATCCAGGAGAAAACGGAGTGCTTATTGCTTATTTTGATTTGATAGGAATGAATCATACTTCGGCACCATTTTATCAAATGGCTCTTGCTTTTAATAAAAGAGACACTTTAAGTGTTGTAAAAGAATACGGGATACCAACAGCTACCTCTTTTTATATGCATCAAAGAGATGAAATAGTTACGGATAAAATTATTAAAAAAGTTGGATTACCATGTTTTGTTAAGCCAAATAGAGCAGGTTCTAGCTTTGGGATTTCTAAAGTATATGAAGAAGAAAATTTAAAAGCAGCCATAGAAAAAGCATGTCAAGAAGATGAAGAGATTTTGATTGAATCTTTTTTAGATGGTACAGAGGTTTCCGTTGGTGTTATTGAATATCAAGGAAAGTTAACCGTTTTGCCAATTACAGAAATTGTTTCTGAAAACGATTTCTTTGATTATGAAGCCAAATATGAAGGAAAGTCTCAAGAAATTACTCCAGCAAGAATATCAGCAGCTGAAAAAGAGAAAGTAGTTAGCTTGGCAACAAAAGTGTATCAAGTTTTAAATATGAAAGGATTTTCACGATCTGAATTTATAATTGTTGATGGAGCACCTTATTTTTTAGAAATAAATACAGTACCTGGAATGACAAAGGAAAGCTTATTGCCGCAACAAGCAAAAGAAGCCTCCATTAGTCTTACAGATTTATTTGATAATGCCATTCAAATGGCACTAAATTAAACCATATGAAAAAAGCAGTTTTTCCGGGTTCGTTTGATCCAATTACATTGGGGCACGAAGATGTTATTACACGAGCAATCCCTTTGTTTGATGAAATTATAATTGCTATTGGAATTAATTCTAATAAGAAATATATGTTTTCTATAGAACAAAGAAAAAAATTTATTGAAGAATGCTTTCAAGAATATGACAACGTAAAAGTTATCGCATACAAAGGCTTAACCGTAGATTTTTGCAAAACACACGCTATAGATTATATCATAAGAGGTCTTCGAAATCCAGCAGATTTTGAATTTGAAAAAGCCATTGCCCATACCAACAGAGATTTGGCTCCCATAGAAACTATATTTTTATTAACTGCAGCAAAAACTTCTTATATGTCATCATCTATTGTAAGAGAGGTTCTAATTAATGGAGGAGATGTTTCTTCTTTAGTACCCAGTTCTGTTCCTTCTAAAATAGAGTCTTAAAAAATGAAAAAATTAGGGATTCTTTTATTAGCTCTTTCATTTTTAACGTGTCAACAAAAAAACAGCAATAATAACTTCATCACTCAATTTGAAAAATCTGGAGGTACAGAAACATCAGAATACATAGATGTTATTAGTTATTACAAAGAACTTTCTAATTCATATCCAGAAATTTCTATTTTTGAGATGGGTGAAACAGATGCAGGATATCCACTGCATATCGTAGTTTTTAATACTGATGGGAAAACACAATTAAATAGTATTAAAAATTCCACTAAAAACAGCGTATTAATCAATAATGGAATTCATCCAGGAGAATCTGATGGAATAGATGCATCTATGTTATTACTTAGAGATATTGTGCAGAATGATTCTTTAAAAAAAAGCTATCAAAATACACTCATTGTGGTCATTCCAATATACAATATTGGTGGTTCACTAAATCGGAATTCTCATACGAGAGCAAATCAAAATGGACCAAAAGAATACGGGTTTCGTGGAAATACCAGAAACTACGATTTAAATAGAGATTTTGTAAAGCAAGACACTAAAAATGCAGCTGCTTTTGCAGAAATTTTCCATACCATAGAACCAGATGTATTTATAGATAATCATGTTAGTAATGGAGCAGATTACCAATATGCGATTTCTCATTTATTTACTCAGCACAATAAATTAGGTGGTGATTTGGGGAAGTTTATAGAAACACAAATGAGACCTGCTTTAGAAAGCTCTATGATGCAAAAAAAGATTCCAATAACTCCTTATGTAAATGTTTGGGGCGGTACTCCAAAAGAAGGATGGTCACAATTTTATGACTCTCCTAGATATTCTACAGGATACACAACCTTGTTTAATACTTTAGGAATGATGGTTGAGACACATATGTTAAAGCCCTATAAAATTCGTGTAGAGCAAACCTATGAGTTGCTTTTATCTATGTTAGATTTTACTGAAGAACGTTCTGTAGATATAAAAATAGTTCGTAAAAATGCGATTGATAAAATTTTAAAAAAGAAGATCTATCCAATTACATTTGAAATTGATCCAAAAAAGGAACCCTCTGTTATTCAATTTAGAGGCTATAAAGGAGAAATAATGGATAGTAAAGTAACCAACGGAAAACGTTTGTTATATGATGCTTCAAAGCCATATTTAGAGCCTGTAGATTATTTCAATGAATACAGACCAACAAAAGAAATTACTATTCCAAAAGCGTATATTTTAAAACAAGGATGGCATCGTGTAGTAGCGCGTTTAAAAAACAATCAGATTTTTTATACTCAGTTTAAAAAAGACACCACTTTAGTTGTTGAAACACTTCATATAGATGATTATAAAACAAGAACAAGTGCATACGAGGGGCATTATTTACATTATAATACATCAGTAAAAATTGATTCGAATGCTGTTCATTTTTCAAAAGGAGATCTATATATACCCGTTCATCAGAAAGGAGCAAGATATCTAATGGAAACCTTAGAACCAGAAGCTACTGATTCTTTTTTTAATTGGAACTTTTTTGATAGTGTTTTACAGCAAAAAGAAGGCTATTCTGGCTATGTTTTTGAAGATGTTGCCGAACAAATTTTAAAAGAAAATACCACTATTAAAGACGCCTTTGAAGCTAAGATGGCTACAGATAAAGATTTTGAGAAAAACCCAAGAGCTCAGTTAAACTTTATTTACAAAAGAAGTTTGCATTACGAAAAAGCACACTTATTACTACCTATTTATAAAGCCTATGAATAGGCAAAACAAGTTTTTATAAAGCATTATTTTCACTAACTTGTTCATCTAATAAAACCTACCATGCAAACACTTACAATAAACGGACAAGACTATCAAGTTAATGCTCCAGAAAGCATGCCTTTATTATGGGCAATAAGAGATTTAATAGGGCTTACAGGAACCAAGTTTGGTTGTGGGGTTGCACAATGTGGAGCCTGTTCTATTATGATAGATGGAACAGTTGTTCGTTCATGTAGCACTATGGTTAGCCAAGGTGTTGGTAAAAATATTACAACCATTGAAGGCACTTCAGATAGTCTTATAGCTTTACGACAAGCCTGGCGAGACAATAGCGTACCACAATGTGGTTATTGTCAATCTGGTCAGTTAATTTCTGCAGCTGAATTATTAGACACCAATGAAAACCCAACAGATGATGATATAGACAATGCTATGAGTGGAAATATTTGTAGATGCGGAACCTATGTTAGAATTAAAAAGGCAATAAAAGAAGCAGTTGAACTTAAAAAACAAGTCTAATGGAAAAGATAGAAATGAAACGTAGAGATTTTGTAAAAATATTTGGTTTAGCAACTGGAGGTCTACTTCTTGGATGTAATGTTTCTGCAGATAAAGTAGTTGTGAATACTTTAGAGGATGGAATTTCTTTTGTTCCAAATCTTTTTATTCAATTGCAGAAAGATGGTACAGTAACAATTGTTGTTGCGCGTTCAGAAATGGGACAAGGCATAAGAACTTCTATGGCTTCAGCTATTGCTGAAGATTTGGAGGCAGATTGGCAATATATTACCGTGCAACAAGCAACAGGTGATGCAAAATTTGGAAATCAAAATACAGACGGCTCAAGAAGTATTAGAACACTGTTAAAACCCATGCGAAAAATGGGAGCAATGGCTCGTTCTATCTTAGAACAAGCAGCTGCTAAAAAATGGAACATAGCTGCTTCAGATTGTAAAGCAGAAAATCATTTTGTAGTAAATAATACAACAGGAGAAAAAGTATTTTTTGGTGATTTGGTAGAAGAAGCAAAAACAATTGCTATTCCTTCTGATGAAAACATCATATTAAAAGACAAAAAGGATTTTAAATATATAGGAAAAAAAGTAGTTCGTGGAATAGATATGGAAGATTTCCTTCATGGAAAAGCCAACTACGGATTAGACGCTCGATTACCAAACATGAAATTTGCAGCGATAGCTAGAAGCCCCGTTACTTTTGGATCTGTAAAAAGTTTTGACACTTCTGAGGCAACAGAAATTACTGGAGTAGAACAGGTGGTTCAATTAGATAGATTAATACCTCCGGCAGGACAGTTTTTTGGTATGTTGGGTGGTGTAGCTGTAATTGCAAACAATACATGGTCTGCTTTTCAAGGAAAAAATAATTTGAATGTTAAGTGGGAGTCTGGTATAAATGAATCGTATGATACAGAAAAGTTCAAAGAAAAATTAATCAGTAGAATTCACAATAAAGCAAAAGTAGTTCCGCCTTTTAAAGGAAGTATAGAGAAGGCTTTTAAGAATGCTGATAAAGTAATTGAAGCAACTTATACAATGCCTCATTTAGCTCACGCACCAATGGAAGTACCAAATGCTTTGGCTTGGGTTCATGATGGAAAATGTGATGTTTGGGCGCCAGTTCAAGATCCACAAACAGTACGAGCTGAAATTGCTCATTTCTTTGGGTTTGCATTAGAAGATATTACCATTAATGTAATGATGTTAGGAGGTGCCTTTGGGCGAAAATCAAAATCAGATTTTGTAGTAGAGGCTGTTGCATTATCTCAAAAAATAAAAGCACCAGTTCAAGTAGTCTGGACTCGTGAAGATGATATTCAACATAGTTTTTACCATGCTCAAAATGCACAATATTTAAAAGGATCATTAGATGAAAAGGGGAAAGTAACAGGGTGGTTGCACCGCGTTGCATTTCCATCTATTACTTCTAGTTTTAAGCCAATGTCTAATTATATAGCTGGTTTTGAGTTAGGAATGGGGTTTACCAATAATCCATATGACATAGAAAATGTACAAATAGAAAATGCCAAAGCAGAATCTCATTTACGAATTGGGTGGTTGCGTTCGGTTTCTAATATTATTAGTGGATTTGGAGTCAATTCTTTTGTGGATGAATTAGCAATCGCTTCAGGAAAAGACGCTATTGAGTTCCGATTAGATTTGTTAGGGAAAGATAAAGTTTCAACGGCAGCATCTCCTCATCCATTCAATGTAGCACGATTGAAAAATGTTTTGATAGAAGCAAAAAAGTTATCAAATTGGGGAAGAAAATTACCAGAGGGTCATGGTATGGGGGTTGCCATTCATTATAGTTTTTACAGTTATGTAGCAACTGTAGTAGAGGTTTCTGTAAAAAGCGAAAAAGTGAAAGTAGAAAACATCTATTCTGTATTAGATTGTGGAATGTATGTCAATAGAGATGCCGTGATCAATCAAATGGAAGGCGCAGCAATTTTTGGAATGTCTCTCACTATGTTTGGAAAAATATCTACCAAAAATGGTGCTGTAGAACAAAGTAATTTTCACGATTATCAAATGACACGAATGATAGATGCACCAAATATTCATGTTCACTTAGTTGATAATGACGAAGATCCAACAGGAGTTGGAGAGCCCGGAGTACCGCCAGTTTCAGCTGCTATTACCAATGCTATTTTTAATGCTTCAGGGAAACGAGTAAGATCTTTACCGTTGTCTGATCATGGAATGGTTTAGTAATTTAAGACTTAAGAAAACCTACTACGAAAAGCTTATTTGTTAAAACTTATATTCAGAAAGTGACTTTGGAAATTTTTCTGGATTTGCCACCAAATGATACCGAGGATCATCAATATCTTCTTCAATTATTTGATGAAAAATAGGGCTTGCTTTGTATAATAATATCTTACAATCTGCACTCAGATGTTTTAGCGTGATTTTTTTTCCAGCAGCTTGGTATTTTTCAACGAGTACGAAAATTGCTTCCAAAGCAGAATGATCAGAGACTCTAGATTCTACAAAATCAATTTCTACTGAGTCTGGATCATTTTTTACATCAAATTTATCATTAAAAGCAGTAATGCTTCCAAAGAACAATGGCCCCCATATTTCATATACTTTTGTTCCGTCTTCTCTAATGCGTTTTCTAGCTCTAATACGTCTTGCATTTTCCCAAGAGAAAACCAACGCACTTACAATTACTCCTGCAATAACAGCAATTGCTAGATCAAAAACAACAGTCAGTCCAGAAACTAAAATCAAAACAATGAGATCTGAAATAGGAATCTTGTTCATGATCCTAAAACTAGACCAAGCAAAGGTGCCAATAACAACCATAAACATTACTCCTACTAATGCGGCAATTGGAACTTGTTCTATATAGGAAGAAGCAAATAATATAAAGATTAATAACATTACTGCAGCAGTAATTCCAGATAAACGTCCTCTACCACCGCCTTTAATATTGATGATGGATTGCCCAATCATAGCACAACCACCCATTCCTCCGAAGAAGCCTGTAACAATATTTGCACCACCCTGTGCGATACACTCACGATTAGAATTTCCGCGTGTTTCTGTTAAATCATCTACCAAATTAAGAGTCATCAAAGATTCTATTAATCCAATAGCAGCAAGAATCCCTGCGTACGGAAGAATAAATAAGAAAGTCTCTAAATTCATTGGAATTTTAGAAAAGGTATCTAATACTGGAACTGGAAGTCCACCTTTTAAACCGTCTCCACCACCATCACTTATAAAAGATCCAACAGTTGCAACATCTAGATTAGAAAATATCACAATACCGGCTACCACCAAAATAGCAATTAATGCTTCAGGTAATTTTTTTGTTGCTTTTATTTTTGGCAATCCCCACATAATCAACATCGTTAGCCCAACTAGACCAATCATCATATATAGGTTCTGGCCTTCAAGCCAAACTTTTTCACCACCAACGGTAGTCTTAAACATACCAAGTTGAGATAAGAAAATAACAATAGCCAATCCGTTTACAAACCCCATCATTACTGGGTGCGGAATTAAACGAACAAATTTCCCGAGTTTTAAAACCCCAGCCAATACCTGAATAATACCCATTAAAATTACTGTAAGAAAAAGATAGTACAAACCTAAATTTTCACTTGCTTCTCCCATGGCATTTCCTTCGCTCACCAAACTCACCATTACAACAGCCAATGCACCTGTTGCTCCAGAAATCATACCAGGTCTTCCACCAAAAACAGCAGTAATTAAGCCTACCATAAATGCTGCGTACAAACCAACCAGAGGATCTACACCAGCAACAAATGCAAAAGCTACTGCTTCTGGAACCAGTGCTAAAGCTACTGTGATTCCCGAAAGAATATCATTTTGTGCGTTTTTTACTCTTTTTCTAACGAATGCATTCATGTTTGTTGGTTTTTTTTAGAAGTCGGCAAAGATAATAGAATAAATGAAACACTCATAGAGTGCCATATGAAATTACAGTATTGAAAGAACTAATAATTAGAATGTTACTTTTGATAATACGCTTTAAAAACCAAATGAATATTTCCGTAGCTATTGTCTAATGCTCTTACAGAATCTTCTTTGTTTTTAAATATGGCAATGGTAATTCCTTCCTCTAGTTGAGGTATTAAAACTTCTTTGGTTGTTGTTTCCATTTGAAACCAATGAGTTTCTTTTAATCTATTTTGATTGTTTTGAAAGAAAATATGGTAGGTAGTAATTAAAAATTCCCCTAATTTAAGTTTAGAAATGCCACATTCTTCTTTAACTTCTCTTAGAGCTGCTTCTTTAATTTGTTCTCCTTTTTCAATTCTTCCCTTGGGGAGATCCCATTTACCGCCTCTAAAAATAAATAAAAATTCTAGTTGTTTATTAATAACTAAACCACCCGATGCGATAATTACTTTAAAATGACTTTTAAAATCTCCCCAAGCTTCTTGAAGATCAGCACACAGCAATATGATACCTTTAGTACTTCCTTCTCTTAACTTATGAATGATTTCTAAAATGATGGTATTTTTGTAGTTTAGTAGATCAAAATCACTTTCTACAAACAAAGAATCTGTTAAAATAATAGGTCTTTCATTAATAAAAACTTTATACATTTGCCTATATGATTTTACACAAAGATACAGCAAAAAAAACAGCAGAAGTTTTACTTAAAGTGAAAGCTATAAAGCTAAGCCCATCAGAACCATTTACATGGGCTTCAGGCTGGAAGTCTCCAATTTATTGCGATAATAGAGTCACGTTATCTTACCCCCCTGTTCGTGTATTCCTAAAAGAGGAAATTGCAAAAATTGTAGAGTTACAATACGGTAAGCCAGATGTAATTGCAGGAGTAGCCACAGGAGCCATAGCTATTGGTATTTTAGTAGCTCAAGAATTAGGTGTTCCATTCATTTATGTAAGACCAGAACCTAAAAATCATGGTCGTAAAAATCAAATAGAAGGTCATTTAGAAAGCGGCCAAAATGTAGTAGTAATTGAAGATTTAATAAGTACAGGGAAAAGCAGTTTAAATGCTGTAAAAGCTTTGAAAGAGTCTGGAGCTGTAGTAAAAGGAATGGTTGCTATTTTCTCTTATGGATTTGATATTGCTACTGATAATTTTAAAAATAGCAATGTAGCTTTAACTACTTTGAGTAATTATTCTCATTTATTAGAACAAGCTATGGATAGCAAATATATTACTGAAAAAGAGTTAGAGACATTGTCTGAGTGGAGAAAAGACCCTGGAAACTGGAAATCATAAGCATATGAATATTGAAGGAAAAAAAGTAGAGATAGCGAAATCATCAAAAGAAGCCTATGAGTTTTTTATGACGCTAGAAAATTTTGAATTACTTATGCCGTCAAGTACTCAAAAATTTGAAGTTGATGGGGATTCATTTTTATTTGCATTAAAAGGAATGCCAGAAATTAGGCTTGTTTTAGGGAGTAGTGTTGAATATTCTAAAGTAAGTTTAGGTGCTGCCAGCAGTAAACTAGCGTTTACATTAGAAGCCAATATATTTACTATTTCTGAAAACTCCAGTAATGTTCAATTACAATTTGAAGGAGATTTTAATCCTATGATGGCAATGATGGTTAAAAAACCATTAACCAGTTTTATAGATACTCTTACAGAGAATATTGCTAAACTTTAGCAAATGAAATTTCTTTAAGTCCATATTTAACAATCGTATCGTCTTCTAGTTGTATTTGTAAATTTCCAATAGATGAAACTCCTGTAATGATACCCATAAAAAGTAGTTTCGTCTTTTTATCTACAAAAGCAGCTGGAATTCCTCTTTTGTATAAAGCTTCATGATACTCCTCATGGGTTTTACTAAATTTCCCTAATTCAATAGAAGAGATTCTATATTTAATTTTTTCTACTATTATATTCATCAGTGGCTCAAGATCTATTTCTTTTTTTAAAATATTTTTTAAAGAGCTAGCGTTAAAAAGTTTTTTAGGAAATTTTTCCTGATTTACATTTAACCCAATTCCAATAATAGTATTTTTAATTTGTAGATGTGAAAACGTAGTTTCAATTAGAATTCCACAGATTTTTTTTTCAGCTGACATAATGTCGTTTGGCCACTTAATGCTTAATTTTGGAACATTATATGATAAAAGAGTATCATAGATAGCCAGTGAAACAGCAAAGTTTAGATACGCTTGGTGTTTTATTTTGAGTTTTGTTAAAGGAGTGAATATGCTGAATGTTAGGTTTTTATAAGGTTCAGATATCCAAGAGTTATTCATTTGTCCTCGTCCAGAAGTTTGAGTGTTTGCAACAGCAATAGTGTACTCTTCAAGCGAAGAATTTTGAGCCAATTCTTTTAAAAAAGAATTGGTGGAGTTAGTGGCATTAATTTTGATTAATCTCAAGTGTTAAAGAAAGTGTAAACTAATTAAATACTACGCAATATACTCGCAAAAAAATAATAACTTTGTTTTAAATATAAAAAAATTAATGGTAAAAAAACCAGTTAGTACAGATGAGCTAATATCTGTAATCATAAAGGGTATTGATGATGTAAAGGGAGATGACATTCAATTGTTAGACTTAAGAGAATTAGAAAACACTGTATGCGATTATTTTATTATTTGTTCAGGAAATTCAAATACTCAAGTAAATGCAATAACTGGGTCTATTCAAAAATTAGTTAGTAAAGAATTAAAAGACAAACCCTGGCATATTGAAGGTCAAAATAATTCAGAATGGATTTTGATGGATTATGTTAATGTAGTAGTACATGTTTTCCAAAAGCAAATAAGAGAATTCTATGATATAGAAAGCCTTTGGGGAGATGCAAAAATAACTGAAATCAACCCTGTTTAAAAATAGATAGATGAGCGAAAAGAATAAAAACTCAACACCAAATGTGCCTAAATTTAAGTTCAATATGTACTGGGTTTATGGTGCAATATTTGTTGTTTTAATAGGAGTTAGTTTTATAAATGATGCTTCTTTTTCTACGAAGAAAATTTCTACTAACAAATTTTTTAAAATTTTAGAATCTAATGATGTAAGTAAAGTTATCATCATAAATAAAAATATAGCTGAGGTTTACATCAAAAAAGAATCTGAAACGAAAGAGAAATACAAACAACAAGCGACATCGCCTCTGTTTAGAAAAGGATCTCCTTTATTTCAATATGACTTTGGCGATTTACAGAATTTTGAAAATAAACTAAATCAATACAGAGTAACAAAAAATTTAGATTTTGATGTAGATTCAGATTCTAGAGGCAGTTTTTTTGAGTCTATCATTGGTTTTTTACCTTTCATCTTACTAATTGCTATTTGGATTTTCTTCATGAAAAGAATGTCTGGAGGTGCAGGTAGTGGTGGAGGAGGTGGCCAGATTTTTAATATTGGAAAATCTAAAGCTAAATTATTTGATAAAGACACCAAAGTAAAAACAACTTTTGAAAATGTTGCAGGTTTAGAAGGTGCTAAAGAGGAAGTACAAGAAATTGTAGATTTCTTAAAAAATCCAGGAAAATATACAGCTTTAGGAGGTAAAATACCTAAAGGTGCATTATTAGTTGGACCTCCAGGAACAGGTAAGACATTACTGGCAAAAGCCGTAGCAGGTGAAGCAGAAGTGCCATTTTTCTCATTATCAGGATCAGATTTTGTAGAAATGTTTGTTGGAGTAGGAGCCTCTAGAGTTCGAGATTTATTTAAACAAGCAGCCCAAAAGTCACCTTCAATTATCTTTATTGATGAAATAGATGCTATTGGAAGAGCTCGTGGTAAAAACAGTATGACTGGTGGTAATGATGAACGAGAAAATACATTAAACCAACTACTAACCGAAATGGATGGTTTTGGTACAGATGTAAATGTTATTGTATTAGCCGCAACCAATAGAGCAGATGTATTAGACTCAGCCTTAATGAGAGCCGGACGTTTTGATAGACAAATCTATGTAGATTTACCAGATATTAAAGAAAGAAAAGAAATTTTTGAAGTACACATAAAACCATTAAAATTATCTGATGATGTTAAGATTAAATTTTTAGCACAGCAAACTCCTGGTTTTTCTGGTGCTGATATCGCAAATATGTGTAACGAAGCAGCTTTAATTGCAGCAAGAGGTAATAAAAAAGCCATACATCATCAAGACTTTTTAGATGCTGTAGATAGAATTGTTGGAGGTTTAGAAAAGAAAAATAAAGTAATTACTCCAAAAGAGAAAAAGACAATAGCATTTCATGAGGCAGGACATGCAACCGTAAGTTGGATGTTAGAACATGCTGCGCCATTAGTGAAGGTTACAATAGTACCAAGAGGACAAAGTTTAGGAGCCGCCTGGTATTTACCAGCAGAAAGGATGATTGTTCAGACCGAGCAAATGCTAGATGAAATGTGTGCTACACTAGGAGGTAGGGCAGCTGAAAAAATAATTTTCAATAAAATTTCAACAGGAGCCTTAAGTGATCTTGAAAAAGTAACAAAACAAGCTAGAGCTATGGTAACTGTCTATGGCTTGAATGAAAAAGTTGGAAATATAACCTATTATGATTCTTCTGGAAATGATGCTTTTGTAAAACCTTACAGTGAAAATACAGCTAAAACTATTGATGAAGAAATTTCTAAAATGATAGAATTAGAATACCAAAGAGCTATTGAGATTCTTGACAAGAATAAAGAAAAATTAACAGTCTTGGCAGAGTTATTACTTGAAAAAGAAGTTATTTTTAAAGATGATTTAACAAAGATTTTTGGGAAAAGACCTTTTGATGATGAACTTCCGTACATAGAAACTGAAGAAACTGAAGAAACTGAAGAAACTGAAGAAACTGAAGAAACTGAAGAAACTGAAGTTCAAAAAACAGAGACTAAAGAAGAGGATAAAAAAGAAATAACAGAAGAAAATAAAAATTAATTTTTTAAATGAGTTTTTTAAAAAAATTATTTAAAAGTAAAGAGCCCTCCAATGAAAATGTTGCCAAAAAACTAAAGGTCAATTTATCTTTAGACGACGCATTTGTTCATCATTTTATTTCTAAGGGAGGGAAGTTTCTTTATTGCATTTCTGAAAAGGAGATTATAAATAATTTAGATCAGATTATTTCTGAAAACAATTGGGACATTATAACTTGTTTTGATAAAAGTCTTAAAAATTTCCTTAAAAAATCACATGTTAATGTTCAGGAAGAAGTAGATGATAAAAAACCTTTTTTTACTTCTTGTGAACATTTAATATCTGATAATGGAGATATTCTTTTTTCATCCAATCAATTGAGTACTCATAAACTAGCATCTCTAACAAATGATTTTATTGTATTTGCAAAGACAAGTCAATTTGTAAAAGACACTGGAGAAGGTTTAACAGGTATTAAAACCAATTGTAAAGATGGTAGTATTCCAACAAACATTAGTGCTATTAAAAAATATAGTTTAAATATAGACGATGATAATTTTTTAAATTACGGTAATAACAACTCCAAAAACTTATATTTGTTGCTTTTAGAAGATTTATAATATGACTAACCTTCTCAAGAGAGCTACTTCTGGATTTATTTATGCAGTGCTTTTTATTACTGCAATACTGTATTCAAAAGAATCATATATAGTCCTCATTTCTCTTTTCGGTTTTATTTCTATAAGAGAGTTTCTCATTTTGTTGAAGTTTAACAATATTATTATTTATATTCTGTTTGTTGGGCTCATCTACTTACCATTTTCTTCATTAGACTCTTCAGTATTAATAGACGTATTATTAGTATTATCAATATCAGGATCAATTCAGTTATTGGTAAATCTTTTTATCAAAAAAAAGAATTATCCATCAAACACAATTCAGAAAATAGATATATCCATCCGATATTTACTTCTTTCTTTTGCTTTTTTATTATTACTTCCATTCATAAATGGAGGCTATGAAGTATCAGTTATTTTATCATTAATTATTTTTATTTGGGTCAATGATAGCTTTGCGTTTTTTGTTGGTAAGAACTTAGGGAAAAGAAAATTATTTGAAAGTGTTTCACCAAAAAAAACAATTGAAGGTTTTTTGGGAGGTGTATTCTTTACATTAATCACTGCATTTTTAGTCTCATATTTCTGTGATTTTTTATCTCTAACCAATTTAATAGTAATTTCATTAATTGCATCTATTTTAGGCACTATAGGTGATCTTGTTGAATCAAAATTTAAAAGACAGGCTAATACAAAAGATAGCGGAACCATTATGCCTGGTCATGGTGGTATATTAGATAGGTTAGATAGCTTGTTGTTTGTAGCTCCCTTTGTATATTTGTATATCCATTATTTAATTTAAAAAAATGCTAAGTTTTCACAGAGAAGGTTATAAAATTATCGTTTTTACATTTCTATTAGTTCTATCAGGGATTTTATTATCAGAGAGGCTTATTGAATTATACTGGTTTCAAAAAGTAATTCAAACAACACTGTTGTTTTTTTTAATTATTGTGTTACAATTTTTTAGAAATCCGAAAAGAGTTACAGAAATAAATGACACTCAGATTATAGCTCCCGTTGATGGTAAGGTAGTTGTAGTTGAAGAAGTAGAAGAGCCAGAATATTTTAAAGGTAAAAGGCTTCAGGTTTCTATTTTCATGTCGCCAATTAATGTTCATGTTACTAGATATGCTCTAAATGGAACGGTTAAATACAGTAAGTATCATCCTGGTAAATATTTAGTAGCATGGCATCCAAAAGCATCAACTGAAAATGAAAGAACAACAATTGTAGTTGAAAATAAGGTTTTTGGAGAAGTATTATACCGCCAAATTGCAGGAGCATTAGCGAAAAGAATTGTAAATTATGCAGAAGAAGGTGAAGAGGTAATTCAAGGATCAGATGCGGGTTTTATAAAGTTTGGTAGTAGAGTAGATATTTTCTTACCACTAAACACAAAATTAACTGTAAAAATTGGAGATAAAGTTAAAGGAGGAGTACAAGTAATAGCAGAAAAGTAATGGCTGTAAATTTAGATTTAAAGTTTACTGAAGCTTTTAATAAACTGTCTGAATTAGAAGAAGTTTTAGCACCGGATATCATGCTTAAATTATATGCTTTTTACAAACAAGCAGTAATAGGTGACACTTTTTCATATGATGGTGAAATTGATGTGAGAGATGCTTTTAAATTTAATGCTTGGACTCAGTTAAACGGTATGACTCAAGAAGATGCAAAAAAACAATATATAAAACTTGTAAAAAATATTTTAAAAAACCAACTCAAATAATTCACATGAAAAATATAACAAAGTTAGCATTCACTCTTTTAATAGTATTTCAATTTTCAGCTTGTAACTCTGAAAAAAAAGAAGAACTAAAAACAACGAAACTAGAAAAGAAATCTTCATCTGCATTTGTGTTAAATGACGCAAATAATTCTGTTGAATGGACTGCATATAAAACTACAGAGAAAGTTCCTGTGAAAGGAAAGTTCACAAAAGTAGACGTAACTTCAGGAGGTGAAGGAAATTCGGTTAAAGAAGCAATTAATAATGCAGAGTTTTCAATACCTATTAGTAGTATTTTTACTTCTGACAGTAGTAGAGATTATAAGATTAGAAAATTCTTTTTTGGTGTTATGGATAATACAAAACTATTATCAGGGAAATTAGTAATAGAGAATGATTCTTTGGGTTATGCAGATATTACTATGAATGGAATTACAGAAAAACTTCCTTTTTCTTATCTAATTATAGATAAAAAATTCTCTATGACCACAAAAATGGATGTATTGAATTGGAATGCTAAATCATCTTTAGACTCTTTAAATGTGATTTGTAAAGAATTACATAAAGGATTAGATGGTATTAGTAAAACTTGGTCTGAGGTAGCTATTAATATTTCTTCAACTTTTTAAATCACTTCAGAAAAAATTATTTTTATAAAAATCCACCAATTGGTGGATTTTTTTATTTGAATTTTATATAGTCTATTTCAAATTCAAAATCTCCATATTTTTTCTGGTCAGTAATAAAACCAATTCTAATGATTTCTTTTAATGTTTCTTTTTTAAGTTTTTCGTTCATGGCTTTACCTATGTAGTACTTTCTTACATCTGTAAGTTTGAGGGTTTCAGTTTTCCATTTAGAAGAGGTTCCATCAAGGCTTACTTTATAATTAGGCACATACCATCGCCTACTTACAGCAAATGTTAGCGCTAAAGAAATACCAGAAGATCGGTATTTAATTTCAATGTATTCAAACTCAGAGATATCAAACTCAGAAAAAGAACGACGTAAAGATGAAAAGCCACCATTATTATCTAGTGAAACTTCACCTTTAAAGAGCAAACTGTTTTTTGTTAGTTTTTTGCTTCCTCTAGAGAGTCCACCCATAACACCATCATTAACAACACTCCAATAACGTCCTTTTTTTTCTTCTCCAAAGTCTATTTGATAGTTGTTTTGCTGCTGCATTAAAAAAGGGAATAAAAGAATTATAAGGTATGTTTTCATCGTAAATTTTTTAAAGCCTTTTCTAAGTTTTCAAACTTAAATTTAAAACCAGCTTGTTTTATTTTATTCGCAGAAATTCTACTTCCATTCAAAATAATCGTAGACATTTCTCCAAAAACAATTTGTAAAATAAAGCTTGGAGCACCTATGGCTAAAAATGGATGATTAAATATTTTTGAGATCTTTTTTGAAAAAGAAAGATTAGATATATGTTCTGATGACACTGCATTAAAAGCTCCTTTAAATTCTTGATCTTCAATGGCTTTTATATATAATTCACACAAATCATCTATATGAATCCATGGCATGTATTGTTTTCCATTTCCTAATGCAGTAATAATCGGAGTTTTCATTTTTTTTAAAGCACCTCCATCTTTAGATAATACAATACCCGTTCGCAATGCTACCGTTCTAATTTTTATTTCTTTAAATTGGAAAATAGAACGTTCCCATAAACTACAAACTTTTCCGAGAAAATCTTTTGCAGGTTTGTCTATTTCCTTAAAAATAGTTTCTGAAGTAACAGCTCCATAAAAGCCAGTTGCAGAGGCAGAAATAAAGCTACTCAGAGGAATTTCCAATCTTTTTACTGTATTGTAAAGTAAATTAGTTGAGGCAACTCTACTATCTATAATTTCTTTTTTTCTTTTTTCAGACCATCTTTTATCTGCAATCCCAGCTCCTGCAAGATGAATAATATGATTAAGGCCTTCAAAAGCACTGTCATTTATGTATTGTTCTGTAACATTCCATAAGAATGTCTTATAGTTGTTCTTTAGACTATTACTCCTGCTTAAAATTCGAACCTCATACCCTCTTGATGCTAATAAGAAAGATAAACGTTTTCCAATTAAACCAGTACCACCAGTGATCAATACTTTTTTCATTAGGTGAAATTACAAAAACCGATATTAAACTTGATATCGGTTTCATAAAAGATTTGTTAAAAGAAAAGAATGTAATCTCTTATATCTCTTTATTAATCAACCATTTTCTTATGACTTTATATAAAGTATTACCGCTTGCTTAGATACTGAAATAAGTAGTTTCTCCTTAAAGTTAAAAAATAATACTTGTTAAGAAATTAGATAATCTTCCTAAAAACTCTCGAAACAAATATTTTAAGTTACTAATGATAATTAATTGTGAAAGGATTGTTAATCTTTAGAATCAAACTCCATAAAGTCTTATTTTTGTATGAGTATGAAAGAAAAGAAAAAAAAGGGATTTATTTTTAAAACCTTTGAGTCTCCTCATTTGACTCCATTTGAAAAATTGTTTGATATTTTTAAAGAAATTATTACGCACACTTCTGGAGATTTTGATGAAGCTATTGATTGGTTACGTCAGTTAGATGTTGAATATAAACTAACAGACGAGAACTATACAATAGATGATTTTATTGAGGACCTGAAGGCAAAAGGATATATTAAAGAAGAAATTGATCCAGATGAAAATGGAGGGAATATTTCTATCACAGCTAAGACAGAAAGAGCCATTCGTCAACAAGCATTAAACCAAATATTTGGAAAAATTAAAAGAAGAGGTTCAGGAAATCATAAAAGTAAAGGGCAGGGTTTAGGTGATGAGCATACTGGTGATTTTAGAAACTATCAGTTTGGAGATTCTTTAGACAAAGTTTCTATGACAGAAAGTTTACGAAACGCACAAATTAATCATGGAATAGGTAGTTTTAACTTAACTGAAGATGATCTTGTAGTTGAAGAAACCATGCACAAGGCCCAAATGAGCACAGTTTTAATGATAGATATTAGTCATTCTATGATATTGTACGGAGAAGATAGAATTACACCAGCAAAAAAGGTAGCCATGGCATTGGCAGAATTAATTACCACCAGATACCCTAAAGACACCTTAGACATCTTAGTTTTTGGAAATGATTCATGGACTATAGATATTAAGGACTTACCCTATTTAAAAGTTGGTCCTTACCATACAAACACAGTTGCAGGTCTTCAATTAGCAATGGACTTATTGCGAAGAAAAAGAAACACCAATAAACAGATCTTTATGATTACCGATGGAAAACCAAGTTGTCTTAAAATGCCAGACGGTCAATATTATAAAAACAGTAATGGATTAGATTCTTTTATCACCAATAAATGCTATGCAATGGCTCAACAAGCAAGAAGGTTACACATCCCTATCACAACATTTATGATTGCTCAAGATAATTATTTGATGCAATTTGTAAGAGAGTTTACCAAAGCAAATCAAGGAAAAGCATTTTATACAGGAATTAAAGGATTAGGAGAAATGATTTTTGAAGATTATGAAACAAATAGAAAAAAAAGAATTAAAGGGTAATATGAATATAACATCTATACAAACACTAGGAGCATTAAAAGAATCAGGATATCAATCGAAATCTATTAAAGATGAATTGAGAGATAATTTAATCGCTAAAATTAAAAATAAAGAAACAATATTTACAGGAGTCCACGGATATGAAAACACTGTAATACCTGAATTGGAAAGAGCTATTTTATCTAGACATAATATTAATTTGTTAGGCTTACGAGGACAAGCTAAAACACGATTAGCCAGGTTGATGGTGAATTTATTAGACGAATATATTCCAGTAGTAGAGGGATCAGAAATTAATGATGATCCGCTAGCACCAATTTCTCGTTTTGCAATAGAATTGATACAACAAAACCAAGACGAAACAACGATTACCTGGTTACATAGAAGTGATCGTTTTGCAGAAAAATTAGCGACACCAGATGTTACTGTAGCAGATATTATAGGTGATGTAGATCCAATAAAAGCAGCTAATTTAAAGTTGAGTTATGCTGATGACAGAGTGATTCATTATGGAATGATTCCTAGAGCCAATAGATGTATTTTTGTGATCAATGAGTTGCCAGATTTACAAGCTAGAATTCAAGTAGCCTTGTTTAATATATTACAAGAAGGAGACATACAAATTAGAGGTTTTAAATTGAGGTTGTCTTTAGATATGCAATTTGTTTTTACTGCCAATCCAGAAGATTATACCAATAGAGGAAGTATTGTAACACCTTTAAAAGACAGAATAGGTTCACAAATTTTAACCCATTATCCTGAAACTATTCAGATTGCAAAAATGATTACTTCTCAAGAAGCAGCATTAGATACGAGACAGTCTTCAACTATTTTTATTCCTGAATTAGCAAAAGATATTTTGGAACAACTTGTTTTTGAAGCTCGAAAAAGTGAATATGTAGATGTAAAGAGTGGTGTAAGTGCACGTTTAAGTATTACTGCTTTTGAGAATTTAGTAAGCACAGCTGAAAGGCGTTTATTGCATTCTGGTGATGACAAAACAGCCATTAGAATGAGTGACTTTACAGGAATTATTCCAGCAATTACTGGGAAGATAGAATTGGTTTATGAAGGAGAACAAGAAGGTGCCTACAATGTTGCATTAACCTTGCTTGGGAATGCTATTAAATCTCTGTATTCAGATTTTTTTCCTAATATTGAAAAGATTGAAAAACAAGGAGTTGAAACACCATATGATGAAATTGTTTCTTGGTTTTTTAATAATAGTGAGGATTTTGAAATATTAGATGACATCTCAGAAAAAAACTACACATCTATACTTGAAAAAGTAAAGCCATTATCAGAATTTGTGCTAAAATATCAAGTTGGAGTAACCCCTGAAGAAGTATGCTTTTGGCAAGAATTTGTTTTGTGGTCTTTGGTAGAACATAAAAAATTAAGTAAATATAGATACGCTGAAGGCGTTCAGTTTAAAGATCCTTATGGAAGTTTTATAAGCGGGCTTTAATCAATAAAGATTAACGACTTCTTCTTCCCATCCTATTATTTCGCATTTCTACCATTTTTTTACGAATGTTAGAAGTGTACCCTTTTTTTGTAATGTTTTCACCTTTATCGGGAGCTGTAATGTTTATTTTTTCTTTTGGGTTTAAAATGATTTCTGAACACAATAAAGTTGTATTTCCAGCACTTACTTCTAAGATTAGACCCGGAAGCCCCCAATATTCAGCAGGTCCTTGTGCAACAGGTATTTGAGGAGTATACCAAGCTTCAATAACTATCATAGGTTCTTCAACATTTTTTGTTTCATCAGAATTTTGTCTGAGATCACTCCAAGAAAAATCAAACCAGTTTAATTCAGATTTTGGAATCATTGCTGCGGCTTTATAACAGGTGTAATTACCAATTTTTTTAGTTTCTGTACCTAAACTCCATTCAATGTTTACTAATTTGTCTTTTACTAAAAATCGTTTACCATAAAATTCTTGACTCTGTACTAATTTATTTTCTTTAATATTTTTATGTAAGTCACCCCTAGAGAAATATCCTCCCCATGAGTCTGTTGCACCGGAGATTGCATCAATCTTGTCTTCTTCCAAAAAAGTTGATTCTTGCATATTAAAATTTAAAATATATTTTTTTTCTAATCTATCTTTAAGACGATTTTGCATTTGTTTCTTTTGTGCTTCACTCATTCTAGCTCCCCAATTTCCTAATTCCATTTTTGATTTAGAAAAATAATATGCTTTACCTTGAAATTTTGAGCGCTCAATTGAGTTGTGAAAATTGAGAAAAAAATTAGAGCAATAATTTTAAAAAGAAATGGCTTCATGGTGTTATAAATTACTTGTTATGTTGAACAAATATATCAAAAGATGAAACAGTTTTCTTTTTTTAGGAAAACATTAACACCGTTTTGCTTAAAAAAAATGGCGTAAATAATTAATTATCAACAAGTTATAGATTTTTTTTGGGTAATATACTGTTGTTTTTATGTAGGGATTTTTTTAAGACATCTTGTTTTAATCTATAATACGATATACTGAAATGCTCTAATAATTAGTGATGGTTTTTTAATACAATAGTTCCAAAAATAGTTGCATCAATCCAGCCACGATTTTTGTCGTTTCCATCTACAACTACAGAACCAAAAAAGTTTTCTCTAGTTTCACTAGTATCATTATCACAATAGGCAATAGCAAAACCTATTTTCTTGCTTGCTTGTAATTGAATAATCTCGTTGAGCTTATCATATTTAAATGAGTCATTATATAGGTTTATATGAAATTCCCAAATAGATTTATTTCCCGAAGTAACCCTTTTGGATTCTATATGATCATTAAATAATTTGGGAGTGTCTCTAGCAATTATATCGACTACATTTCCATCGGTATCGATATGATATGCAAAGGCATTATGATTAAATTGATGATTGCCTCCGCTATTATCTTCATCAATAAATATCTCTACACAATCTTCATCCCACCAACTTTCTAAAGGATTTTCAAAAACATCTCTTAACACATCATCTGTAATTTCTACTAAAACATACAATCCGCTCTTTGACCAAGATAATTTGTATTGACCAAAAAAATCTGTTGAATCTGTAGCATTTCCTAACCAAACTTGATTGATAGGTAACCAAGGAGAATTTTTCCATGTTTTTTCATTAGCAATGCCATCAATAATAATTTCATCTATTTTTTTAACAACAGAATTCAATTGACGATCTTTTTTAGAGGCTGTTTCTTTTTCTACTACTGGTTTTTTGGCTGTTTCATTTTTGCATCCACTAAAAGTAATCAAACATAGTAACAATACAATTTTCGTAAGTTTTTTCATCATTTAGTTTCTTGTCAAACCAGAAGGGAATGATACAATACTTTCATGACCGTTTTCTCCAACAGCAGCTATTCCAAAGAAGAAGTTGTCTACTACAATTCCTTCTAAGGTAAACTCTGTACTATTTTCAATATATTTAAAATGATCCCAAGTAGGTGATGTTGTATCTCTCCAGTATATTTTATATCCTTTTGCACCCTCAACCTTGTCCCATTCAAAGGAAACAGCAGGTCTTACCGCTCCTCCAATTTTAACATTTTTTGGAGCTGGTGGTGCCCAAGCAATACTGGCTAAATTAATGGCATTTACCGCTGTTAATTTTTTGGCGTAGTCAAAATTCACGAATTTTAATTTATCACCATATTCAATTCCATCTTCGTTGCGAATATCTTGATGTTGTTGTGTGTAATTTTCATGCATTTCCATAATTCTAATTCCAGCAAACCCAGCATCATTAAAGGGTCTATGATGCCCTCCACGACCAAACCGATCTAATCTATAGATCATTGTTGGATTCATTTCTGGCATATATGTTTTGGTAGTTTTATGAATAAAACGAGCTAATTGTCTAGAAATACCGTCTACCTCACCACCATAAAAACGTCTTGCTTTTCGTTGCTTCTCTGTTTCTGTAGTAGGTGTTGGTTCAGAAAATATTCTAAAAGTTCTATTGTCTATGACTCCATCTACACCTTCAATATTTCCTATCATGTCATTGTTCATAATACCGATAATCTCCCATCCTTTCTCTTTGGCATATGCTGCTAATCCTCTACCACCAAACAATCCTTGTTCCTCTCCAGATAGACCAACATAAATAATGCTATTTTCAAAGGTGTAATTAGATAAAACTCTAGCTGCTTCAATTGTGCCAGCCATTCCGGAAGCATTGTCATTTGCACCAGGAGAATCGGAAGTATAATCATTTGGATCAGACACTCGAGAATCTATATCACCACTCATAATGATATATCTATTTGGGTATTTTGTTCCTCTTTGAACGGCAACAACATTTACAATCATTACATCATGAACAATTCTTTTCTTATTTTTCTTCACCAAGTCTTTTTGATAGAAAACATCCAAACAATTGGTACACTTTTTGGATATTTTATCAAATTCAGATTTAATCCATCTTCTAGCAGCTCCTATTCCTCTGGTATCTGAAATTGTATCACTTAAAGTATGTCTGGTTCCAAAATTAGCAAGCTTTGTGATGTCTTTTTTTATTCTTTCTGTAGAAACATTATTTATAATATCATATATTCTAGTATCTGTCTGTGCATTTGTAATACCAGTAAGAAGTAAAATTAAAAAGGTGATTTTTTTCATCGTTAATTGTTTATTATTTTTAAAGATACAATTTTGTAAAAGACAAAAATTAAAGGTGTCTATAATTATTTAAGTCATTTTAAAACATGAGGTTTATTCTCCTACTATTGCCACCTTTGTTCCATCAGGGCTAATGGTAATTCTAGAAATATTTTGTATTTGAAGACTGTCTTTATTAATAAGTTCTTTCCAAACACTATCTGTTTTTATGTTAAATTGTAAGAGTTGATTTTTTTTTGCTTGTAAAACAACCTCTTTAGATATCCAGGCAATATCTTCATAATTACCATCTAAATTTGCTATTTTATTTATTGTTAAAGTTGAAATATCTATTGAGAAAATTTCCCATAGAGGCTTTTTCTTACTTATAAAACTTATGCTATTAGTACCTGGAATACTATGTAGTGAGCGTCCAATATTTTTTTCTAGTAGTACATTTGTCTTGTTTTTTAAATCACTTTTTACAAGTTCTAGTGATTTTTCTCCAATTACAGCAGAAAATAATAACTTGTTGCTAGCCCACAGAGGATAGGCAACTTCCAGATTACGAATAATTTCTTTAGGTTTCCCAGTATTAATATCATACCTGTAAAATCTTTGAAGACCAGTATTATCTAACCGAACAGCAGAAATATCATCTGTGCCAGGGATTCGCTGAGGAGAATATTCTCCTCCTTGTGGTGAATAATTTATAAATTCTTTGATACCTGTATCTATCGTATATTTTACAATATCAGTTTGCCCATTTCTTGAAGAAGCGAACAAAAGTGCATAGTTATCATAAAAGTGAGGCTGACTGTCATATCCTTCATTAGTTGATATGTTTTTTTTATTAGTTAATTCATATCCTGTCTCAGTTTTTTTTATGTCAAATAAAAACACTTCTGTATTTGTCTGTGAAACAATTGTTGAAGCAATAAAAAGAATTAATACTGTTATTTTTTTCATTTAATTTATTTTTTAAAATTCTAAATACATAATATAATTAGGATTAGAATGTGTTTTAGAAACAGTGAAATTAGCCTGCCCTACTATTTTAAAGCCTGCTTTTTCGTAAAATTTAATGGCTCTAAAGTTTTCTGTCCAAACTTCTAGCCAAATTCCGTTTTGATGATTTGTTTTTGCAAGTTCTGAATTAAAACTCATGAGTTCTGTTCCTAGATGTAAACCATAAAATTCTTTTAACAAATACAAGCGTTCCATTTTGGTGACCTGATTATTAGCAACATGTTTAGTTGGAGTGTTAAAGATAACTTTAGAAAAACCAGCAATTTTAGAAGTATAATATAAGAGATAGTATTCAAAAGTAGTATTGGCAATTTCTTTTTTAAAGTTTTCTATACTAAAATTAGCTTTGATATATGATGTAATATCTTTTTCAGGAGAGCTATGACCATGAGCAGGCATAAAAGCATTTACACTTAAGGAGGCTAGTAAATGAATGTCTTTAGCAGTTGCTTTTCTAATAGTAATCATTAGTGGAGAATATTCTTTAATAAAATCAAAAATAGAAATTTTATATACCAATTTTCATAAAGATGATAAAAAAATAGCCTCTTTGTTTTAACAAAGAGGCTATAGTTGTACTAAAAATTTAATACTTATTTAATTAAGTCATAGCTGCGTTTAATAAAGTTAGTTAACTCTTCACCGTGTAATAAGTTTTGAGATAATTTTGCTAAATCAAAAGATTGAGAGATTAAACGATCACGTTTCTTAGCTGTTTTGGTATTTGGAATTTCACCTACTAGTTCATGATTTGTATTGACTACTAAATTATACATTTCTGGTAAATTTCCCATTCCCATCATTCCGCCTCCACCTGAAGCACTCATTTCTTTCATCCTTCTCATAAATTCTGGAACGGTAATTATAAATGGAGAAGCGTTAGAATCCATCGCTTCTAATTGAACAGTATAGGTTTGTTTTGGGACTGCATTTTCAATCATTGGCTTTAATGTTTCCTTTTCTTTGTCAGATAATTTAGAAATAACGGTGTCGTCTTTCTTTATTAAATTGTCTATGTGATCTGCATCTACTCTAGTAAACTTTACTTTTTCATTAGAAGTTTCTAGTTTCTGCATCAAATGAGAAATAATAGGAGAGTCTAATAGTAAAACTTCGTAGCCTTTTTCTTTTGCAGACTCAATATAACTGTGTTGTGCATCTTTATTAGCTGCATACAATACAATTTGATTTCCATCTTTATCTGTTTGTGCATCTTTAGTCTTTTCCAGAAACTCATCAAATGTAAAGAAAGAATCATTTACCGTTGGGTACAAAGCAAATTTTTGAGCTTTATCAAAGAATTTGTCTTCAGATAGCATTCCGTATTCAATAATCACTTTGATATCATTCCATTTTGATTCAAAATCTTCACGATTATTTTTGAATAAAGAAGCTAATTTATCACCTACTTTCTTGGTAATATAACCAGAGATCTTTTTTACAGCACCATCTGCTTGTAAGTAAGAGCGAGATACATTTAAAGGAATATCTGGTGAATCTATGACACCTTTTAACATCTGTAAAAAGTCTGGTACAATACCTTCAACATTGTCAGTTACAAAAACTTGATTTTGATATAATTGAATTTTATCCTTTTGCATATCCATGCTTGGACTTAACTTAGGGAAGAATAAAATTCCTGTTAAGTTAAAAGGATAATCAACATTTAAGTGAATGTGAAATAATGATTCTTCAAATTGCATTGGATACAATTCTCTGTAGAAATTATTATAATCTTCAGTTTCTAGATCTGCTGGTTTTTTTGTCCAGGCTGGATCTGTGTTGTTAATGATTTTATCTACAGTTATTTGCTTGTGAGCTTCTGTAGTTTCTTTCCCCTCTTTATCTTTGGTAGTTTTTGGGGTAAATTTAGGATCATTAACTTCTTCTGTTCCAAATTTAATAGGTACTTGGTTAAAACGGTTGTACTTATTTAAAAGTTCAGAAATTTTAGATTCTTCTAAAAACTCAGTAGAATCCTCAGCAATATGTAAAATAATTTCTGTTCCTCTATCTGATTTGTCATGGGCAACCAGTGTGTATTCTGGAGAGCCATCACAAGACCAATGAGCAGCAGGTTCATCTTTAAAAGATTTAGTAATAATATCTACCTTATCAGCTACCATAAAAGCAGAATAGAAACCAAGGCCAAAATGACCAATTATTCCAGCTTCGTTGTCCTTGTATTTATCTAAAAATTCTTCCGCGCCAGAGAATGCGATTTGGTTGATGTATTTTTCTACCTCTTCAGCTGTCATTCCTAAACCTTGATCTTTTATAGTAAGAGTTTTCCCTTTTTTATCAATGGTAATTTCAATTTTAGCATCACCTAATTCTGTTTTCGCCTCACCTATAGAAATAAGGTGTTTTAGTTTAGACGTTGCATCTGTTCCATTAGAAATAAGTTCACGTAAAAATATTTCGTGATCAGAATACAAGAACTTTTTAATTAATGGAAAGATGTTTTCTACCGATACATTAATATTTCCTTTACTCATAATTATATAATTTAATTGATTATTTTCTTCCTCTTACTAGTCAAAAAAAATACCAAAGATATTATTGTGACAAGATGACAGAGAAAACTATTGCTATTAAAAGTGATATTCTTTTAAATGGGTATTTTTGCTATCTTTATCAATAACTACAAACAACAAATTAAACTTACTATATGTACAATTCTAAAATTACTGGATTAGGATATTTTGTGCCTGAGAATGTGGTAACAAATGATGACTTGAAACAATGGATGGAAACAAGTGATGAATGGATTCAGGAAAGAACTGGTATTAAAGAACGCAGGTGGATAGATCCAGCAACTGGAGAAACAACGTCTACTATGGCCGTGAAAGCTTCTAAAATAGCTATTGAAAGAGCTGGTTTAACAAAGGATGACATAGATTTTATTGTATTTGCTACATTAAGTCCAGATATGTATTTCCCTGGTGGTGGAGTTCGAGTTCAGGATATGTTAGACATGCCAACCATTGGAGCTTTGGATGTAAGAAATCAATGCTCTGGTTTTATTTATTCATTATCTGTGGCAGACCAGTTTATTAAAACAGGAATGTATAAAAACATTTTAGTAATTGGTGCTGAAAATCATTCTGGAGGTTTAGAGCGCTCTAACAGAGGTAGAAATGTTACTGTTATTTTTGGCGATGGGGCAGGAGCAGCAGTATTGTCTAGAAGTGAAGAAGATGGAAAAGGAATTTTATCATCTCATCTACATTCTGAAGGAAAACATGCAAAAGAACTGGCATTGGAGGGCCCTTCTACAAGTCGTTGGGTTCCTGAGATTATTGCAGAAAACAATCCAGACGATGAATCGTATTTTCCTTATATGAACGGACAGTTTGTCTTTAAACATGCTGTTGTAAGGTTTTCTGAAGCAATTGTTGAAGGTTTAGAGGCAAATGGATTGCAAAAGGAAGACATAAATATGCTAATTCCCCATCAAGCAAATTTGAGAATTGCACAATTTATTCAACGCAAATTTCAATTAAAGGATGATCAGGTATATAATAATATTATGAACTATGGCAATACCACTGCAGCTTCCGTAATTATAGCATTAACAGAGGCGTGGGAGAAAGGTAAAATTAATGAAGGTGATTTGGTAGTTCTGGCAGCTTTTGGTAGTGGATTTACTTGGGGAAGCGTAGTGATTCGGTGGTAAGTATATTGCTATAAAAATAATAAAAGCCGAGGTATTGCCTCGGCTTTTATTATGGATATAAATTCCTTGTTTAGTCTGTGGTTGAATATTGCCCTATTAAGTTTTCAGTAATTGTTTTTACATCACAACCTGTATGTTTAATAGCAATAACTTGTGGATATAATCTAGTATCTGTATCGTAAATTTTTCCTTTTACAACACCAATTGCCTGAAGAAAAACTTGATTGATAGATGAGGTTATTTCTGAGTTAATAGGTATAATAGCCGTAATTTCTTTTGATTCTACACCTAAAATTTCATAGCCAACACTTCCTGAAATAGAACCTTCAGATGCTGCTTTTCCAATAGCTACGAGACTACTGATGTCTATGTTACTTTTTAAGGCATTTATATTTGCTATAATGCGTAAACCAACGCCAATTTTCGCATACCCAACACAATCGCTATCCGTATCGTCTTTTATGCTTTGAATGATGTACTTATTATAATCTATAATTAGTCTGTATGTTCCTTTGTTTACAGATCTTCCAGAATATAAATATGAAACAGTTTGATCAGCATTAAAACGCTGGATAGTAGTTTCCATAGACTCATTAGGAATAAAATTTAAAACAGATTGCTTGTCTAAAGACATTTCTAAAGTAGTCTGGTTTTTTATTTCATTGTTTGATGTAGCACTTGTTACTTTAGACTGTATTTGAATAGGAGCTATTGGAATAAAATCTATATAGTTTCTTGCTTCTACAGCGTAATTATCTGGTTTGCTTGAAAGAAATTGTGATGATACATTTAGAGTAAGTGTCATCATGATGATCAAGGGGACTATTTTTTTCATTATGGTAGAGGGTTTAAAATTTTTATACCCAAATTAATAAAAAAAATGATATAAATTTTAAGTAAATGAAACTTATTTTTATGTACCAAAACTATTTAAAAAAAAACATCACTAAAAATTTGTGACACTAATTTTTTATAAATTATTAATAGATTTTTTATTCAATTTTATTAATTGAAGTCATCCTAGACCACTTATATTTGTAGCTAAATGTTTACAGAAAAAATGGTGAGAAAAACGCTTGTTATAGGTGCTTCTTTCAATGAATCTAGATATTCAAATATTGCAATACATAAATTGAAAGCCAATAATCATTTTGTTGAGGCTATTGGATTAACTAAAGGAACTATTGCTGATGTTATTGTTAACACAGAGAGAATACTATTTGGAAATATTGACACTATAACCCTTTATCTAAGTCCTTTAAATCAAAAAAAATTTTATAATTATGTTGTTAATTTGAAGCCTAGTAGAGTTATTTTTAATCCTGGAACAGAGAACAAAGAATTTGAAAACATATTGGAACAAAACGGAATTAAAACTGAAATCGCTTGTACCTTAGTTTTGTTATCAACCAATCAATATTAATTTATAACAAAAATGAAAAATAGATTATTAAGAGTTACTATTGTTACACTAATTGTTTACGGTCTTTATACCTTTTTTTTTATTGAGGATGTAGCTGATAGCTCTGTAAATCAAAAGATTATTTCAGTAGAAAGTAATGACATGATAAATGAAAAAGACTCATTGATGCATGTAAACGATACCTTAGTTAAAACCAGTAAAGAGTAAAAAAACTCACTACAATAAGATTTCGTAACATAATTACACAGAAATAATCTTTCCTGTCTCAGCTAGAGTTATATTCGTAAAGATCTCTTCAGCTTCCTTTTTAAATAACGAAATATCTTTATATCTACTAGAATAGTGCCCTAAAATTAATTTTTTAACTTCAGCTTTCTTGGCTATTACTGCAGCTTGCTTTGCGGTTGAATGTCTTGTTTTTATTGCTAAATCTTCTTTGTCAGATAAAAAAGTAGATTCATGATATAATATATCGGATCCCTTAATAATTTCTACAATATCTGGTTTGTATGAAGTGTCACTGCAATAGGCATAACTCATTGTTTTTTCTGGATCTAAGGTAAGTAATGAGTTTTGTAAAACTTCACCAGAACTACATATAAAATCTTTACCAGCTTTTAAATTATTGTAGTCACATAGTTCAATTTCGTGATATTTTTTTATGGTAAGCATGTTTAGTTTTCTTGGTTTTTCTTTTTCTTTAAAAAGAAATCCATTGGTGTAGACTCTGTGATGTAATGGGATAGTTCGTACTTCAACTTTCTTGTCTTCGAAAATCAATTCACTTTTTTTAGAGTTTAATTCATGAAAAATTAAATCGTATTTGACATAGGATTTAGAATATTTCAGTTGCATATTAATAACTTCTTTAATCCCTTTTGGTCCAAAAACATGTAATTTTTTCTCCCTGTTTAAGATGCCAAAAGTAGAGATGAGGCCTATTAAACCAAAAAAATGATCTCCGTGTAAATGAGAAATAAAAATGTGATTAATTTTAGAAAAACCAACCTTGTATTTTCTCATCTGGCGCTGAGTTCCTTCACCACAGTCAATCAAAAAATGTCGGGAATTTATTTCTAAATATTGTGCAGTTGGATGTGCATTTACTCTTGGTGTTGCTGAATGACATCCAAGGATGGTTAACTTTATACTCATGATTTTATAAAATTTTTAAAGTCAATAGCTTATTTTATTCTCCTATGGTCTCTAAAAGTCTAAATCTCTTTCAATAGCTTCCATCTCTAGAATATCTTTGGCTTCTTGAAGTGTTGGCGTGATATTCAGAATTTCAGGAAAATCATCAATATTTATTTTTTTTTGTATGATTACAAACGATTTATTTTTTGCTTTTAAATCTAGAGCTACTTTTAAAAAAAATGCAATTTTATCTTCAATAATTATTATGTTTTTAGAAAGTTCTAGTAGTAAGTGATTAGAACTTATTTTTGGTAACTCTAGGGTAAGTTTACTAAAAGAGGATTTTTCTACACTGATATATGTGTACTGATCATTCTCTACAATCTTAATCATTATCTTTTTATTTGTTGGGCTAGTAAATAAATTACAGCCATTCTAACAGCTACACCATTTTCCACTTGATTTAGAATGATTGATTGATCAGAATCAGCTACATCACTTGTAATTTCTACACCTCTATTAATTGGTCCAGGGTGCATAATGGTTATTTTCTTTCCAAGATTGTCTAAGATTTCATTATTAATTCCAAATAACTGTGTGTATTCTCTTGTAGATGGAAAATAGTTAATATCCATTCGTTCATGTTGTACTCTAAGAACGTTTGCAACATCGCACCACTCTAGTGCTTTTTTAATATTTGTTTCTACCTCAACACCAAGACTTGTAATATATTTAGGAATTAATGTTGTTGGTCCGCATACTTTTACTTCGGCTCCTTGAAGTTTGAGGGCAAAAATATTTGAAAGTGCAACTCTAGAGTGTAAAATATCTCCAACAATTACAATTTTTTTTCCTTTAATAGTTCCCAATTTTTCTTTAATAGAATAGCTATCTAATAAGGCTTGTGTTGGATGTTCATGAGTTCCATCACCAGCATTTATTATTTTGGCATCAACATGCTTCGATAGAAATACTCCAGCACCAACATTTGGGTGTCTCATTACAACAATATCAACTTTCATTGCTAAGATATTGTTTACAGTATCTATTAATGTTTCGCCTTTTTTAACAGAGGATTGACTAGCAGAAAAATTAAGAACATCGGCAGACAGTCTTTTCTCTGCTAATTCAAATGATAATTTTGTTCTGGTACTATTTTCGAAAAATAGGTTAGCTATTGTAATGTCTCTAAGAGAAGGTACTTTTTTAATAGGTCTATTGATAACTTCTTTAAAATGATTAGCAGTTTCAAAAATAAGGTCGATATCATTCTTGTTTAGGTATTTAATTCCCAATAAATGTTCTACACTTAACTGCTTCATAATTATTTGTTATCTATATAAATTGCATCTTTAGAATGTATTTCTTTCCAATGAACAATTACTTTTTCTTCATTAATTGCATCAACTTGCCGACCTTTATATGTTGGTTGTATAGGTAAGTGTCTGCTAAATCTTCTGTCTATTAGAACCAATAACTCTACATTTTCTGGTCTACCATAAGACTGAATGGCAGTTAACGCAGCTCTTACACTTCTTCCTGAGAATAAAACATCATCTATTAAAACAACATTTTTATTTTCAATTAAAAAATCTATTTGAGTATTGGTAGCCTCTAAGGGCTCATCTCTTCTTCTAAAATCATCTCTATAAAAAGTAATATCTAGAAGGCCAAGGTGTATATTTTTTATTTTGTAGTCATTCGTTAAAATACTTGCCAGTCTTTTCGCTAAAAAACTTCCTCTTGGCTGTAAGCCAATGAGAACTGTTTCTGAAAAATCGTTATGATTTTCGATTAGCTGGCATGCTAACCGGTGAAGGATTATTTCAATTTCTTTTGAGTTTAGTAAAACTTTTTTGCTCATGAGAAATATATCAATTTAGCTTAGATACTAAAGTTCTGCAAAAATACTACAAAAAAAGTGATGCGCAAAATTTATAGCTTCAAAACCAAAATGTATGCATCACTAGGAATGTTAATTAAATTGTTGAAAACAAAAGTTGACTTCTAAGTATACACTTACAAGGAATGGTAAATTTATTATATAATTCAAATAACAAATGCACATGTCATTGTCTAAGTTTGAATCAATGCTAAAAACAAATAGCATTTATTTTTTTGATTTGGTAGAGTTTGAAGAAATTATTGTTCACTACCTAGATACAGGCAAGCACTCCCTTGCAAAAAAAGCTGTAAAACTTGGCTTAGAACAACATCCAACATCTGTTGATCTAAAATTGTTAGAGGTTGAAATCTTAATATTTGACAACAAACTAGAAAAAGCTTCCCAGAAATTAAGAAGAATTGAGTTATTAGCTCCTAATAATGAAGAGGTATATATTCAGAAAGCCACTATACTTTCTAAAAGTGGTAGTCATGAAGAATCAATTGAAAATTTAAAAATAGCTTTAATTCATGCAGACGATAAAGTAGATATCTGGTCTATGATGGGAATGGAATATTTATATTTAGATAATTTTGAAAAGGCACGATTAAGCTTTGCGAAATGTATAGATGTAGACTATGAAGATTATTCCTCTTTATACAATGTTGTTTACTGCTTTGACATGCAGAAAAACCACGAAAAAGCAATTATTTTTTTAAATGCTTATTTAGATAAGAACCCATACAGTGAAGTTGCTTGGCATCAATTAGGACGTCAATATTTTGTGTTGAAAAGATACAAAGAAGCCTTAACTTGTTTTGATTATGCGGTATTAATTGACGAATCGTTTATTGGTGGATATCTCGAAAAAGCAAAAACATACGAACAGCTCGGTGATTTTGAAGATGCTATTAAAAATTATATGTTAACACTAGAGTTAGATGATCCAACAGCATTTGCCTATGTGAGAATTGGAGAGTGTTATCAAAAACTAGGAAAGTTAGATTCAGCAATACGTTTTTATAAAAAATCGGTACACGAAGATCCCTTTTTAGATAAAGGATGGATTTTATTAACAGAGGCTTTTTATGAACAAAAAGATTACCAAAAGGCATTATATTATATCTCTAAAGCTATAAAAATTGACGAGTACAATACTTTTTATTGGAGAAAATACTCAGATATAAATATTAAATTAAATTCTTTTAAAGAAGGTGTTAAAGGGCTCGAGAAATGTATAGAGCTAAATGACTGCTCAATAGAAATTTACATTGCTTTGTCTGATGTGCTTCTTCTTATTGGAGATTTTAACGATGCTGTTAAGGTATTGGTTTCAGCTCAAGAAACATATAAAGATGCTGCAGAAATTGAATATAGACTTTCAGGATTGTCTTTACTACTAAATAATGAAAACAAGGCACTTACTCATCTTGTAAATGGAATGGAGCTAGATTATGATCAGCACATTATTATGAAAGATCTTTTTCCAATAGTATTTGTAAATTTAAAAGTTCAAGAACTGCTTTTTAACTATAAGAAAGCAATGGAATAAGCGGCTTAGATTAGTTCCTTTAACTTATAAATAAATAAATAAAATCGAAAAATAGTTTCGGTTTTTTTTATTTATAAGTATAATTTCTCTTTTTCGACTATATTCGTTATAGTAAATAAATCAAATATGAAAAGATCATTAAAAGACTATATTATTATTTCACTCAAAGGAATGGCTATGGGAGCTGCAGATGTTGTTCCAGGTGTTTCTGGAGGAACAATTGCGTTTATCTCAGGAATTTATGAAGAACTATTAAATTCTATTAGTAGTTTTAATTTCAGTTTACTAAAGGTGTTTAGAAAAGAGGGTTTTAAACAGGTTTGGAACACCGTTAATGGTCCTTTTTTGTTAGCTCTTTTTATAGGGATCTCTGTTAGTGTTTTATCTCTTGCCAAGTTAATAGCAACCTTATTAGAAAATCATCCAATAGTAATTTGGTCTTTTTTCTTTGGTTTGGTGCTAGCCAGTATTATCTATATTGGTAAACAAATAACAACATGGACTATTGGAAGTGTTTTATGTTTAATTTTTGGAGTAATCCTTGCGTTTTATATCACTACCTTAAATCCAATGGTATCAGAAAACTCTTCTCTTTGGTTTTTATTTTTAGCAGGTATGATTGCTATTTGTGCGATGATTTTACCAGGTATTTCAGGTTCCTTTATTTTGGTTCTTTTAGGTGCTTACAAACCTGTTTTAAATGCACTTAATACAAGAGATTTTTTTAGTATTATTGTTTTTATGCTAGGAGCAGTTGTGGGCTTATTAACCTTTTCTAGAATTTTAAAATGGTTGTTTTTTACTTATAAAAATTATACTTTGGCAACATTAACGGGTTTTATAATAGGTTCTTTAAATAAAATTTGGCCTTGGCAAGAAATAATTTCATGGAGAACTAATTCTAAAGGAATAGAGGTGCCATTAAATACAACGAGTGTTTCTCCGTTTTCATTTGAAGGAGATTCTCAATTAATGATGGCTATTTTACTCGCAATAATTGGTTTTGGACTTATCTTATTATTAGAAAAATTAGCAGTTAAAAAAGACTAATGCAAAAAGAAAGAACTTTTACAGAAAAATTAACTCTTTTTTTTAAAGGATTAATTATGGGTGCAGCAAATAAAGTTCCTGGCGTTTCTGGTGGTACTGCTTCTTTTGTATTGGGTTTTTATGAAGAATTAATTTATTCATTTCAGAAAATAAATCTAAAAGCTCTCAAGCTAGTCTTAAATGGTAGATTTAGAAGTTTTTTTACATACACAAATTCACAATTTATTTTTATAGTAATCTCTGGAAGTGTTTTTAGTTATTTTACTGTCTCTCTAGTATTAGATTTTTTCTTACAAAACTTTGAACTCTATGTTTGGAGCTGGTTTTTTGGGATGATTATTGGATCTATTTACTACATTGGTAAAGATTTTGGTGATTGGAATTTTAAAAACTTTAGTTCTCTGGTTATTGGAGCTGTTGTTGGTTTAGGAATTAGTTTTTTAACTCCAGCAGGAGAAAACGATAACCTTTGGTTTGTCTTTATTTGTGGAATAATTGGGGTTTCTGGAATGACCTTACCGGGCCTTTCGGGATCATTTATTCTAATTTTATTAGGAAATTATGTACTACTATTGGTAGATTCTGTAAATGTTTTATCTGGGGTCATAAAAGACATTTTAATATTTAATTTTGATTTTTTAGAGGATCCAACTAAAATACATTACTTAAAAATTATTGGAGTATTTACTGCAGGTTCAGCCTTCGGGTTGGTCTCTTTATCGCATGTTATAGGCTACGTTTTAAAACGATGGAACCAATTAGTCACTGCCATAATTATTGGTTTTATAACAGGATCTTTAGGGATTGTTTGGCCGTGGAAAGAAAAGATTTTTAAACTAGAAAACGGACAAATATTAATAGATCAAAACGGAGATCAAGTAATTGAAAATTACCAACGATTCACGCCAGATATTACAGATTCTACCACCTGGTTTGCTATTTTATATATTTTTTTAGGGATCAGCTTAATACTATTAGTAGATTATTATGGAAGTAAAAGAAAAATTAAATAAGGAACTCTTTGGTTTGGTTGGGAAGAATATTTCATACTCTTTTTCCAAAGGCTATTTTTCAGACAAGTTCAGAAATCTTCAATTAATTAATCATGAATATGTGAATTTTGATATTGATAAAATAGAAGACCTCCTTAGCTTAGTTAATCAATTTAAGGCCACTCTCAAAGGCTTTAATGTTACAATTCCTTACAAACAATCTATTTTTAACTACCTAGATGAAGTAGATGCAACGGCTAATGAAATAGGTGCAGTTAATACGGTTAAACTTACAAATAACGGAAAGTTAATAGGCTATAATTCTGATGTTGTTGGTTTTGAGAAATCTATTTTACCTCTTTTAAAAAAACATCATACAAAAGCTTTAATTTTAGGCACAGGTGGTGCATCAAAAGCTGTTGCCTTTGTGTTTAAAAAACTAAAAATAGACTTTTATAAAGTATCTAGAAACCCAATAGAAAATAGAGAAATATCATATTCTGAGATTTCTGAAAAATTGTTAAAAGAACATACAATTATCATTAATTGCTCTCCTTTGGGAACTTTTCCAAATATTGATCAAAAGCCTTCAATACCGTATCAATTTTTAACAAAAAAACACCTATTGTTTGACCTAATATACAACCCAGCAGAAACAGCATTTTTAATTGAAGGTAAAAAGCAAGGGGCTCAAATTAAAAACGGATTTGAAATGTTAGAATTACAAGCAGAAGAGTCTTGGAGAATATGGAATAAATAGTTTTTTGAATCATTCTAATAATCTTTTGTTGTTTTGTGAGACATCGCTATCTTTATGGTCGATATTATAGGAACCTTAAACATTGTAGATATGTTAGAATCAAAAAATGATAAAATTAAAGTAGAAAAGATAACCAAATCTAAAGATGAGGTTTCTGAAACAATAAATGAAAATGAAGTTACTTCAGATATGACTACTAAAGAAGTAGATAGTCAAGAAAAAGTGATAGAAGCGGATGTTTCAGAAGTTATAGATACAGAAAAACTATCTGAAGAAGTGAAAGTTCTTATTGCAGAAGAAATAGTTGATGATAAAAAAACAACTGAAGTTACTGATGCTGTTGAGGCTTCAGTAGAAATTGAAACTATTTCTTTAGAAGAGTCACCTAAGGTTGAAAAGAGTGAAGAAACTACTCATGAAGTAATTGTATCGGATGAGAGTGAAGATGTAGTTGCTAAAAATGCTGAACAAGAAAAACCTACTAAAGAAGTAGAAATTATAGCATATGATAAATTAACTTTAGAAGAACTTACAGATGCTTTAGAAAAGTTAATAACCACTCAAAAAGTACAGCATATTAAATCTACTGCAGAAATAATTAAAAGTGCATTCAATATAAAATTTGGAGTTCTATTAGCGGAAAAAAAAGCAGCATTTCTAGCTGATGGAGGAAATACAATAGACTTTCAATATTCTAGCCCTATAAAATCTAGATACAATAAGTTGCTTTCTGATTATAAAAAAGAAAGAGATTTACACTATTCTAATTTAGAAAAGCAACTAAAAGAGAATCTTGAAAAAAGAGTTCAGGTTATAGAAGAGTTGAAATCATTGATAGATAATGCAGATACCAAGACAATGTATAAGTCTTTTAGAGATTTACAAAATACTTGGAGAACAATTGGACCTGTTCCAAAGACAAAATACAATGATACCTGGAAAATTTTTCACCACCATGTAGAGCGTTTTTATGATTTATTACACCTAAGTAATGATTTTAGAGATTTAGATTTTAAGAATAATTTAGAAGAAAAATTAAAATTAATTCAAAAAGCAGAATTCTTAGCAGAAGAGCAAGATATTAATATTGCTTTTAAAGAATTACAGGAATTACATAAAACCTGGAAAGAAGACATTGGTCCTGTGGCCAGAGAAATGAGAGATGATGTTTGGGATAAATTCAGTGCAGCTACTAAAATTATACATGACAAAAGACATGATCATTTTAGAAGTATGAAATCTCAATATGGTAAAATTATTGAAGCAAAGATGATAGTTATTGATGAGATTCTTACTTATGATTCTTCTAGCAATAAGACACATAATGATTGGCAGAAAAGTATTAAAGAGATTGATGCTTTAAGAAAAAAATATTTTGATGCTGGTAAATTACCTTATTCAAAAAGTGAATCTATTTGGAAGAAGTTTAAAGATGCAACCAAGCAATTTAATCAAGAAAAAAATAAATTTTACAAACAAGAAAAAAATGCTCAACAAGACAATCTTCAAGCAAAATTAGATCTCATTAAGCTAGCAGATTCAATTAAAGATAGTGAAGATTGGGAAACAGCTACAAATACCTTTAAGAAAATACAATCTGATTGGAAAAAAATAGGACATGTTCCTAGAAAATTTTCAGATGATATTTGGAATAAATTCAAGGCAGCATGTAATCATTTTTTTGATCGTTATCACAATCAAAAAAACACATTAAGCTCTGAGCAAAAGGAAATAGTAGATAAAAAATTAGAATTTTTAGGAAATCTAAAAAATGAAGATTATACAACTAAAGATGCTGTTACTGATCTGTTGAATAATTGGAATGAGTTTGGAAGTACCCCAAGAAGTTCTAAAGCAGTAGATCTTCAATTTAATAAGTTTATTGATGGTGTTTTATCAAACCTTTCTATAGGTAAAGATGAAATTGTTTTATTGAAATTTAAAAATATTATTAACGGATATTTGGCAAACAATGATCTTAGAAAATTAGATTCAGAGGTGATGTTTATTAGAAAGAAGATTGATGAATCTATTCGTGAGATTCAGCAACTAGAAAATAACCTAAGTTTTTTCTCTAATGCCTCAGATGATAATCCTATGGTGAAAAGTGTTCATCAAAACATTAATGATTTCAAAGCAGGTTTAGATATTTGGAAAAATAAATTAGCATATCTAAGAACTTTGGAATACTAATAGGTTTTAGCTACAAAATAAAAAACTCGGACTTTTAAAAGTCCGAGTTTTTTATTTTAAACAATAGATTGTTTATACAAAAAGACTGTTAATTTTTTCTTTTTCTTCAGCGGCTAAATCTGCATCAATTAAGATACGTCCACTGTGCTCATCAATTGTAATTTTTTTTCTGTTGGCGATCTCTAATTGAATTTGTGGTGGAATTGTGAAGAAAGACCCTCCAGATGCTCCACGTTCTATAGATACAACAGCCAAACCATTTTTTACTTTATTTCTAATTCTAGTATAAGCACTTAATAAATGATCATCAATAGAAGCTGAAAACTCTTTAGACTTGTCTAATAATATTTTTTCCTCTTTTTCAGTTTCTTTTAAGATGGTATCTAGTTCAGCTTTTTTATGATCTAAATGTACTTGTTGTTTATCTAGCTTCTCTTTAGTTGTAGCGATCACCTCATTTTTTTGTTCAATCTTTACCTGAAATTCTTTGATACGTTTTTCAGATAACTGAATTTCTAATTCTTGATATTCAGTCTCTTTAGATAAAGAGTCAAATTCTCTGTTATTTCTAACATTTTTTTGTTGCTCTTCATATTTTTTCATTAAAGTATTAGACTCTTCAATTGCTAACTTTTTGTTATTGATATCAGTTTCTAAATTTGAAACATCTTCAGATAAATTAGAAAGTCTAGTATTAAGTCCTGTTACTTCATCTTGTAAATCTTCAACCTCTAAAGGTAATTCACCTCTTACATTTCTTATTTCATCTATTCTAGAATCAATTAATTGTAAGTCATAGAGCGCTCTTAACTTTTCTTCAACAGTAACTTCTTTCTTCTTTGCCATGTTTATAAATAATAAATTGGATTTGTACTTTTTTCTGATAAAATGACTGCAAAACTAGTGAATTTTTTTGTAAGATACTCAACCAAAAGGTTTTTTGTAAACTGTTCACTTTCATAATGCCCTACATCAATCAATAAGATTTTACCCTCTGCTTTAAAAAAATCATGGTACTTAAAATCTGCACTGATATAAACATCTGCTTTTTCTTGAATAGCATTTGAGATAGCAAAACTTCCAGAGCCACCTAAAACAGCTATTTTTTGAATAGTTCTCCCTATTTTTTTAGAGAAACGAACTCCTCCCGAATTAAAAATCATTTTGCTGTACTGCAAGAAATCATCTTCTTGCATTGGTTCAGGTAAATTACCAATCATTCCCATACCAATACCAGTTTCTTCTTTAGGAATTAATATTTTGTAATTTATCAATCCTAAAACTTCACACATTTTTGCACTTACGCCAACTTTACTATTATCTAAAGCAGTATGTGTGGCATAAATGGCAATATTATTTTTAATGGCTTTTAAAACAACTCTCTCTACATATGAATTTCCGTTGATTTTTTTTAAACCACTAAAAATAATTGGGTGAAAGCTTACAATTAAATTACAATTTTTAGTAATAGCTTCATCTATAGTTTCTTCTAATGTGTCTAAAGTTACTAAAATACCAGTTACTTTGGTGTTATAATCCCCTATCAATAATCCTACATTGTCAAAGTCTTCTGCCTGTTTTAGTGGAGCTATTTCTTCAAGATGGTCTGCAATATTTCTAATGGTCATAAAAGTGCTGTTTTTTAATTTCATTTTTATAAAAAAAATGCATTTCTCAAAGTTACTATTTTAATTCAAAAGAGTTTTAAAAATACGATCATCTTCATTTTTGATTAAAATAGTTAAAATTAGAAGTGAATTTTTATCGTACTTTCGTATTAACATCCAGTAAATTAGGCGTTTTATTTAGATGAAGTGTTTGTTTTTAGTATTTTGATGTTAGTATCTAAAGGTTTATAAAATATAATTGGTGATTTTTTTTCGATTCTTATTGTTTCCATTTGCTATTCTGTATGATTTTATTACGAGAATTCGCAATTATTTCTATGATATAGGTATTTTTAAATCTACTTCTTTTGAGATTCCGGTCATTGCAGTTGGAAATTTAAGTGTTGGTGGAACAGGAAAAACACCCCAAATAGAATACTTAATAAGAATTTTACAGAATGAGTATACAATAGCAGTTTTAAGTAGAGGATATAAAAGAAAAACATCAGGTTTTATAGTAGTTGATACTTCTCACACTGCCGCAGATGTTGGTGATGAGCCGCTTCAGTTTTTTAATAAATTCTCAACTATTTCTGTTGCTGTAGATGAAAACCGAGTACATGGTATTCAAGAACTTCATAAAATTTGTGCTCCAGATATCATTTTGTTAGATGATGCTTTTCAACATAGAAAGGTAACTGCTGGGTTTTACCTCTTACTCACAAACTACAACGACTTGTTTTTAGATGATTTTTTATTACCTGCTGGAAACTTACGAGAGAGTAGAAGCGGAGCAAAAAGAGCCAACAGTATTGTTGTTACAAAATGTCCACAGAACCTTTCTAAAGAGAAGCAAAATAAACTTCGTGAAAAACTGACTGTTAGTCCTAATCAGCAGGTGTTTTTTTCTACAATTAATTACCACCCTAAAACCTTAGGCAGTCAAGAAATATCAATTAATTTTTTGCATGAATATGAAATTGTTCTGGTTACAGGAATTGCGAACCCAACCCCATTAATAGATTTCTTAAAGGATAGGCATTGTATAATTCATCATATAGCATTTGCAGATCATCACCATTTTACTTCTCAAGAAATAGATAAGATTAAAGTAAAATATGACGAAATTACTTCTGATAAAAAAATATTATTAACAACAGAAAAAGACTACATGCGTTTGGCTGATCAAATTTCTGAACTTAGTTATCTTGAAATTGCCACTGAATTTTTGGAAGGTAAAGAAAGATTTATGAATGAAATTAAATCTTTTTGTAGAATAAATTCTTAATAATACCATCCGCCAAACCAATCTTAGGGACATATATTTTTCTAGCACCACTCCATTTCATGGCAGATAAATAAATTTTTGTCGCAGGGATAATAACGTCAGCTCTGTCTGGATTAAGGCTTAATTCTGTAATTCGATCACTGTAACTCATGTTCTTTAAAAACTGATACTGTGCATTTAAATAGATATAAGAAATAGGCGCTCCTTCAATTCTACCAGACATTTTAAAGAGTTTGTTAATATTTCCTCCAGAACCAATTAAAGAAATTTTTCGATATCCTTCTGTATTATCTTTAATCCAGTTTTCAACTTTTTTAAATGCGTCCTTATTTTGTTCCTTTGTATTGTTTAGGATTCTAACGGTACCTATTTTGAAAGATTTTGAAATGATTATTTTCCCCTTGGAGAAAATTGTAAATTCTGTGCTACCCCCACCTACATCTACGTATAAATAAGATTTATCGCCTGAAATTAATTCATGTAGGTCTGTAGATGAAATGATTTCAGCTTCTTCTTTGCCACTAATGATATTAATTTTTATGCCTGTTTTTTGATGAATTTTTTCTGCAATTTTTTGTCCATTAGATGCCTCCCGCATAGCAGATGTTGCACATGCCTTATAATTTTCTACACCATGAACATTCATCAAAAGCTTGAAGGCTTTGATGGCATTCATCATTCTATCTATATTTTTTTCGCTGATGGTTCCCTCAACAAAAGAGTCAGCTCCTAAACGAATTGGGACTCGAACTAAGGCAGATTTTTTAAACTGTGGTGCAGTATCTTTTGTTATAATAACATTGGAAACTAGTAACCGTATTGCGTTAGAACCAATATCTATAGCAGCAAATTTTTTTATTGAAATCAAGCGATTTTATTTATGATTTTTAGGAAATTCAACTAAAATGGTAGTTCCTTTTTTTATGTCTTTCCAGTGTTTTTCATCAAATTGAATACCAATTACACCACAAGTACTTACATGAGCTATTGGCTTGCTTCCAAATTTATTAACAAAAGTGTTAATACCATGATCATGACTAAAAATAATAGCAGAATTAAAGCTGTTATCAAGAGCCTTTACCGTCTTCACTAAATATCCATCACTAAAACTATAGAGCTCTTTTTTTATTTTTAAATTAGACAAAGGATAGTTGAAGTTCTGACAAAAAATAACACTAGTATGTAATGCTCTATTAGCTACACTAGAGATAAAAACATCAGGTTTGTTAATTTTTTTGGATAGAAACTTAGACATTAAATAGGCGTCTTTAATCCCCCTTTTTTTTAAAGGTCTGTCTATGTCTTCTACACCTTGATATTCCCAAGATGATTTTGCATGTCTAACAATGTATAGTGTTTTCACACGGTGATAATTTAGATTTCGTAAATATAAAAATTAAGGTTCCAATCTTTCAGTTTTCCAAGAGAAATCTTCTAACAAGGTATAAAGAATTCTGTCATGCATTCTATTGGGTCTTCCTTGCCAAAACTCGACAGAAACAGGCTTTACTAAGAAACCACCCCAATGAGGTGGGCGCTCAATCTCTTTGTCTTTGAACTCTTGTTGATAATTCTTAAGCTGTTTATCTAATTCTTCTCTAGAATTTACCACACTACTTTGGTTAGAGGCCCAAGCACCTAATTTACTTCCGTCGGGTCTAGATTTAAAATAATCATCAGATAAGTTCTCAGCTTGCTTTTCTGCTTTTCCTTTGATAATAATTTGTTGTTCTAAAGCAGGCCAAAAAAATGATAAACAAATATGATTATTTTCTGTGATTGCTTGTCCTTTTTCGGAATTGTAATTTGTGTAAAAAACAAATCCATCTTGAGTATATTTTTTTAATAACACTACCCTGCTTTTAGGAAAACCATCTTTTCCAATAGTGCTTAAGGTAACTGCATTTGTTTCCTCAACACTATCAGAACTATCTGCATGTAAAAACCACTTTTGAAATAAATCTAGTGGGTTTTTAGGGCAGTTACTTTCTAATAATTCTTGCTTTTCGTATGATTTACGATAGTTGCTTAGATCTTTTGGCATTTTATTTAATTAAATTTAAACCGTATTCCTACAGAGTTTCTTACTCTAGAACTATTCATAATATTTTTTTATAAAATTAACATTTTTTTTTAAATAAAAACAAACCCAAAAACGTGTAAAAACCATTTAAAACTAAAACAAAAAATTCAAAATCAAATTCAAAAAATTCAATAGTCAAGTAGTTTGTAGTAAAAGTTAGCACAGGAGCAATGATGCAAATAAACGGAACCGCTTTGTCTTTTATAGTTAGTTTGGTAAACAATCCAAAAGTATACAATCCTAATAGTGGGCCATAAGTGTATCCAGCAAACGTAAATATTTTTGCAATGACGCTCTCATCTGCAATAAAGTATTTAAAAATTAGAATAACTGCTATTAGGATACCTGAAAATAAAACATGTATCTTTTTTCTGATATTTTCTTGGCTTAGGGTATTCTTTTTCTTGTCTATTTCTAAAATATCAATACTAAAAGAGGTGGTTAAAGAGGTTAAGGCAGAATCTGCACTAGAGTAGGCAGCAGCTATTAAACCCAGTAAAAAGAACATGGCCGTTGCCAAGCCTAAAGTTCCTTTGGTGGCTATAATAGGAAATAGTTGATCTTTATGTGCATCTATACCGTTTTGCTGTGCATAATCTGTTAACAGTACACCTAATGCAAGAAAGAAAAAATTAACAATCACTAAAACAATAGTAAACCAAAACATATTTTTTTGTGCATCTTTTAAGTTTTTGCAGCTTAGATTTTTTTGCATCATATCTTGGTCTAAACCCGTCATTACAATAGCTATAAAAGCTCCAGAAAAGAAGCGTTTCCAAAAATAATTTCCTGCTTTATAATCTTCAAAAAAGAAGGTTTTAGACAAGTCACTATCAGCAACATAACTAAAGATATTTGAAATATTCATTTCATCGGAAATTGTGTAGATACAAACACCAACAGCTACAAGCATAAAAAATGTTTGCAGCGTATCTGTCCATACTATAGTTTTAATCCCCCCTTTAAAAGTGTAGAGCCAAATTAACAAAATAGTGATGGTTACTGTAAGCCAAAACGGAATTCCAAATTCATCAAATAGTAGTAATTGTAATACATTAGCAACTAAGAATAAGCGAAATGCAGCACCAATAGTTCTAGATAATAAAAAGAATGAAGCTCCTGTTTTGTATGAATACCTTCCAAACCTATCTTCTAAATAGGTATAAATAGATGTTAGATTTAGTCGATAATATAAGGGCAATAAAATGAGTCCAATGACAGCATATCCAACTACATAGCCTAATACCATTTGCATATAGCTCATACTTTGGTCTTCTATCCATCCAGGCACTGAGATAAAGGTTACACCAGAAAGTGAAGCGCCAATCATACCGAAAGCAACTAAATACCAAGGAGACGAATTATTTGCTTTAAAGAAGGTGTTATTGTCTGCTTTTTTTCCTGTAATAAATGAAATAAATAGTAGCACACTAAAATATCCAACAATTAAAAACAATATATGTAGTGGCTTCATTTTTGCAAATTACTATTAATGAATTAGTGAATACGAATATATGTTTTTTAGAATTTAGATAATAGAAAATAATTGAAAGACTGAAAAGATTAATTGCGCTATTATCTTTTCTCTTTTTTATGAATTCGTCATTGATAATTCGTAATTTTACAGTCATGGATTTTTCATCAAAACTTCTTGAAAATGCAGTTAACGAAGTAGCTCGTTTGCCAGGAATTGGCAAAAGAACTGCGCTTCGGTTGGTATTACATCTGCTAAAACAACCCATTGAAAACACTAATTATTTAACGGAGTCTCTTCAGGTATTAAGAACAGATGTAAAATCTTGTGAGAAGTGTCATAATATCTCTGATACGGCTTTGTGTGAAATTTGTAATAATCCCAAAAGAGACTCAACCATTGTTTGTGTTGTTGAAGATATTCGTGATGTTATGGCCATTGAAAATACATCTCAATATAGAGGACTGTATCATGTTTTAGGAGGTAAGATTTCACCAATTGAAGGTATTGGACCTCAGAATTTAGAGATAGAAAGTTTGATAGAAAAAGTGAAAAACAATGAAATTAAAGAATTGATTTTTGCTCTGAGTTCTACCATGGAAGGAGATACAACTAATTTTTATATATTTAAACAAATAGAACAGTATGAGGTAACTACTTCTAGCATTGCACGAGGGATTTCTGTAGGAGACGAACTAGAATATGCAGATGAGATTACTCTAGGAAGAAGTATTGTAAATCGTATTCCGTTTGAACAATCTATAAAGAATTAAAATTTAGATGAAATAATTATTCATTATCCCAATCTTTGTTATTCCTTATTTTCTTGTAAAGTTTAATAGAGAGCATTAATAAAATTCCAAATAAAAGAATACCTGTAACTCCCCAGACCCAAGAAATTGCACTTTTTAAGACTACTAAGAATACAATTGCAAATAATAAAATAGTAGCTACTTCATTCCATATTCTTAATCTAAATGATGTAAACTTTACGATGTTTCTTTGCTGTTGATTGAATATTTTCTGACATCCTGCATGGTAAAAATACAATGCTAAAACAAATGATAGTTTTACATGCATCCAAGGCATTAGTAGATAAGAGGGTTCTAAATAGAGCATCCAAAAGGCAAATAAACTTGCTAAAACTGCAGATGGCCAAGTAATAATATACCAAAGGCGTTTACTCATGATCTTGTATTGAGTTTGTAAAATACCCTTAGCTGGTTCCTCTTTTTCATCTGCTTCAGCGAAGTAAATAAACAATCTAACAATATAAAATAATCCAGCAAACCAAGTAACTACAAAAATAATATGCAATGCTTTTATGTATGAAATATCCATTTTTTATAATTTAGATTCAAAGGTTGTAAATGGCGAGTGATCACCAAAATATTATTTATTTTCCCAATCATTTATCCAGTTTACCATGACATCTACCCAGTCATCATTATCATTCATACAAGGAATGTGTTTGTAATCTGTTCCACCAGCTTCTAAAAAATCTTCTTTTCCTTCCATGGCAATTTCCTCTAGAGTTTCTAAACAATCAGAAACAAAAGCCGGAGTAATTACAGCCACTTTCTTTTTTCCTAGTTTTGGAAATTTTTCTAATTCAAAATCGGTATAGGGTTTTAGCCAAGGATCTTTTAATAAACGAGACTGAAAAGAATTACTATAGGTTCCTTCTTCTAGCTCTAGGTTTTTTACAATTCCTTTAGTAGTTTCAAAACACTGATGTCTGTAACAGGTATGATGTGCCACAGAATTACGCTCACAACAACTTCCATCTAATTTACAATGATTATTTGTAGGGTCTGACTTTCTGATGTGTCTTTCCGGGATTCCATGATAAGAAAACAATACATGATCATACTCAAAACTATCTAAATGGTTTTTGATATTATCGCTCATTGCTTTAATATATTCTGGTTTGTCGTAAAAAGTTGGCAGAATATCCATAGTTACATTTGGGTACTGTTCTGCTACAATTTGCTCTGCTTTTACAGTTACTGTTTCATATGATGACATCGCGTAGTGAGGGTATAATGGCACTAGTAAAATTTCATCAACACCTTGGTCAGTAAGTTCTTTAAAACCTTTTTCCATGCTCATTGTACCATATCTCATGGCTAAGGTTACAGGAACTTCAACTTTTTTAGTAACTTTTTTAGAAAACCGTTCAGAAATTACTACCAGTGGAGATCCTTCATCCCACCATATTTTCTTGTACGCGGCTCCAGATTTTTTTGGTCTAATTTGTAAAATAATTCCTTTTATTAGTAAATAACGTTTCCAGTAGGCTACATCTATTACTCGTTCATCCATTAAAAATTCCCCCAAATAACGTTTAACATCTTTGGTTTCTGTTGTATCTGGTGATCCTAAATTAATAAGTAAAACTCCTTTCATTCTTATGCTGAATTTATTTCAGTAAATTTTAAGTTAATAGTTCTATTTCAATTGATTTGTTACCTCATATAAAGCAATACCTAAACTATGAATTACATTCATAGAAGAATTTCTTCCATACATGGGTATTGAGATGCTATAATCTATGTGATCTATGTTTTCAATACCATTTCTTTCGCTTCCCAAAAGTAATACGATTTTTTCGTGATTCGTAAAATTAAAATTCTGAATATCGATACTTTTATCAGTAATTTCTATACCAATAATTGTATTTCCTTCTTCTTTTAATTGTTGAATGGTGTTGTTAAAATTAGTATAAGTAGTATGCGCTACTTGGTTAACGGTATTTCTGGCGGTTCTTTTAACATTGCTGTTTTCTGTTGCCGGAGAACTTTCATGTAAATATATTTTTGAAACACCAAAACTTTCTGCAATACGAAAACACATTCCTATATTTTCTGGAGTTCTAATAGCATCACACACAATAGTAATTGGAAATTGTTGCTGCTGGTTTTGAATGTCGTTATGACTTAATTGTTTCAAACTTCTTAGTATTGAGCTGTTGTTTAAAAATTGTTACTAGTTAATTATTTAGCGACATTACATATTTCTTTGGTGTTGTCCCAAATTTCTTCTTAAAAGCAGCTATAAAATGACTGGATGTACTATAGCCTACCTTTAGACCTACTTCATTTACATTGTGCTGATTGCTCTCTAAAAGACGCCTTGCATGTTCCATCTTATAATCAAATAAAAAACTAAAAACAGTATCTCCATAAATCTGTTTAAAACCTTCTTTTAATTTTTTAATATTAAGCCCAATTTCATTTGCTAATTCTTGTAAGCTTGGTGGTTCTGCCATATTTGCAATGATGATATCTTTTGCTTTTCTAATTTTCAGCACATTTTGTTCATCAACTAAAAATGGGCAATATTCTCCTAAATTAGATTCATCTTGCTGAAAATGAAGGCTTAATAATTCATAAATTTTTCCTTTTATATACAAATCTCTTATAGAGCTGTTAATACTTGAATTAATTATTTGATTTAAAACAAGTAAAACCATTGGTTTTATTTCTACATCGTCATAGTATTTTTTATTGCTATTTTCTTCACTCAAAAAAGGAATATAACTAGCTTCTTTAGAAAATAAAGAATGAAATTTTTCAATAGAAATTAGAAGAGATACTAAAACAGTTTTTGGGTATATTTCTAAGTTTATAGGTAAATTCCTCTGTGGGTTGTAGAGTATAATAGAACGTTTATCTAATACATCAAAAGTATAATTTCCGTTATTGAATAAAAATTTTGAATTTCCCTTCACACAAAAATGAATTTGAATAAATGTATTGTCTATATTTCTTTCAAAACGAAGTGTTTCATCACTCTCGTTTTGAAATTCAAGAATACGAAATCCATTTTCTAAGTTAATTTCATCAAATGAACTTCCAGCGACATTTTTTAACATCATAAAAAAATTATTTAAAACCCTCTCTATTTAGAATGATTCTACACAAGATGGTTTGTATCTATTGATTTTACTGCAAAAATACAATATTATCCATGTTTTTAAAATAAAAATCATTCAAAAAACATAGAACGATATAAAAAGTACTTTTAGCGACATTTTTATCTATAAATACTTTTTACTTTTGAGCATTCTTTTAAAAATTTGAATGAAATTAGATCATCAACAAAAAAATTTATACAATATTGGAGTCAGTTATAAAAAAGCTGATGCACATACCCGAGGCAGATATAGTTTATCTAAAGAAAAACAAATAAAATTATTAAAAGAAGCTAAAGAAATTGGCTTTGAGGGTATTTTTATTTTATCTACCTGCAATAGAACTGAGATTACTGGTTTTGCAGATCACCCTTATCAATTAATACAGTTGTTATGTAAATATTCTGATGGAAATGTAGAAGAATTTGCGCGTATATCTAATGTGTATAAAGGTAATGAAGCAATAAATCAGTTGTTTAGAATAGGAACTGGTTTAGAGAGTCAAATTTTAGGAGATTACGAAATTGTAGGTCAGCTAAAATTAGCGTTTAAGTTAGCTAAGAAATATCATACCATTAATGCACATTTAGAAAGGCTCATAAATCTAATATTACAAGCCAGTAAGAAAGTAAAAAATACGACTCAACTAAGTTCAGGAACAACTTCTGTTTCTTATGCAGCTGTTCAATATATTATTCAAAACATACCTAGTTACAATACAAAAAATATTTTGGTATTTGGTTTGGGGAAAATGGGAAAACATACCTGTAAAAATTTAGCGGAGTATACCAAAAACAAAGCTGTTTGCTTAATCAATAGAACTGAAGAAAAAGCAATTTCTTTTGTGCAAGAGCATACCTCTATCAGGAATTCTACCATTGAGAATCTTAGGCAAGAAATTGACAATGCAGATATTTTGATAGTTTCTACAGGTTCAGATACCCCAACTGTTACTAAAGAACACCTTTCTATTGACAAGGAAATTTTAATTCTAGATTTATCTATGCCAGAGAATGTAGACACCTCTGTTAGTGAATTTGAAAACGTATCTTTGGTGAACGTTGATGAATTGTCTAAAATAACATTAGAAACCCTATCAACTAGGCAAAAAGAAGTTCCCAAAGCAGAAGAAATTATTGAAGTTTACAAAGAAGAATTTAATGATTGGTTAAATAATAGAAAATTAGTACCAGCCATTAACGCTTTAAAAGAGTCTTTAGAAGCAATTCAAAAAGATGAAATTAATTTTCATAAAAAGAAAATTAAGAATTTTGATGAAAACCATGCAGAGATACTTACCAGTAGGTTCATACAAAAGATTACAACTCAGTTTGTAAAACATCTGAAAGAAGAAGAGACCTCTGTGAATGATAGTATTCAAATAATGTCGAAAGTTTTCGGAAAATCATAACAATACTCTATGCAGAAAGTTATTAGAATAGGTACACGCGATAGCGAATTAGCTTTGTGGCAGGCCAATAAAGTTCAACGAATGTTGAATGAATTAGGGTATGAAACAGAAATAGTTCCTATAAAATCTACTGGAGATATTGTTCTCAACAAACCAATTTATGCATTAGGAATTACGGGTGTTTTTACAAGAAACCTAGACATTGCTTTGTTAAATAATGAAATAGATATTGCTGTACACTCTATGAAAGACGTTCCAACTGTTTTACCAGAAGGAATCATTCAAGCAGCGGTTTTAAAAAGAGCAAATTACAGTGATATTCTTGTTTTAAAAGATACTGAAGAGTTTTTTGCTCGTAAAGAAGCAACCATAGCAACGGGTAGTTTGCGAAGAAAAGCCATGTGGTTAAATCGTTTCCCAACCCATACAGTTGTTGAGCTAAGAGGAAATGTAAATACTAGATTACAGAAGTTAGAAGATAATGATTGGAATGGCGCTGTATTTGCAGCTGCTGGTTTAGAAAGAATAGGAAAACGTCCTGCTGGAGCAGTGAATCTTTCTTGGATGATTTCAGCACCAGCTCAAGGAGCTATTATGGTGGCTTCTTTGGCTGAAGATGATTTTGTGAAAGACGCATGCGAACAATTAAATCATCATGAAACTGAAGTATGTGTATCTATAGAACGAGAATTTTTACATCGTTTAGAAGGTGGTTGTACTGCACCAATTGGGGCGCTTGCTTATGTAGATGAAAAAACAGAAGAAATCAATTTTAAAGGAGTATTACTAAGTAAAGACGGAAAAAAGAAAATAGAGGTTGCTAAAATTACACCCCTAGGTAAACATCGTTATTTAGCACAAGATTGTGCAGATTATGTTATTGATAGAGGAGGAAAGCAATTGATCATAGACGATATTGATGTTGAAGAAGAAATAAGTACTCGTGTATTTTCAACAAAATCACTTTCTGTAAGTCAGGCAAAATTATTTCATAACAATATTGCATCAGAGAGTTCAGATTTTATTAAAGTAAGATCAAATAGAATAGCTCCAAAAGTAGTTAAAGAAGCTATAGAAAATGTAATTATTACCAGCAAAAACGGTGTAGAAGCCTTGCTAGATAATTTCACAAAAGATGAATTAAATTTCAAAAACATCTTTTGTGTAGGCAGAAGAACTAAGAAGTTGATTCAACAGAAAATAGGACCTGTAAATCATGCTGAAAAGAATGCTGAAAAGTTAGCGGAGTATCTTTCTAAAGAAATGAAAGGGAATAACGTTACCTATTTTTGTAGTGATTTACGTTTAGATACTTTATCTAAGATATTATCTGAAAATAAAATTAAAGTAAACGAAGTTGAGGCTTATAAGACCATGTATAGTCCAGAGGTAGTTCCTGAAAATGTTGGTGGAGTGCTGTTTTACAGTCCTTCCACAGTAGAAAGTTATCTCCAAAAAAACACCGCAGATAAGGTGGCTTTTTGTATTGGAGCATCTACCGCTAAAGAGGCAAAAAAACATTTTGAGAAAGTAGAAGTTGCTCAATTACCAACGGTAGAAAGTGTTATTGAATTAGTGAATTTACATTATGTACAATAGAACTAGAAGATTAAGAAAATCTGAGGGAATTAGAAGATTAGTTCAAGAAACAAAACTTTCTGTAGATGATTTTGTTTACCCGTTATTTATAGAAGAAGGGAAAAATATAGAAACAGAAATTGTTTCAATGCCAGGAATTAAACGCTATTCATTAGATAGAATTTCAAAAGAATTAGAGGAGGTTGTTGAATTAAACATTCCTGCTGTTTTGCTATTTGGTATTCCCTCCAACAAAGACGAAGAAGGAACAGAGACTTGGAATGATAACGGAATTATGCAACAAGCAATACGTTTTATCAAAAAAAACTACCCAACATTATATGTAATTACAGATGTTTGTTTCTGTGAATACACCTCTCACGGACATTGTGGAATTATTCATAATAATGATGTAGATAATGATGCAACACTTGTAAATATAGCAAAACAAGTAGTTTCACATGCAAAAGCAGGAGTAGATATGGTTGCACCTTCTGGAATGATGGATGGAACCATCAAAATGGTTCGAGAAGCGTTGGATAATACTGGATTTGTAAACTTACCAATTATGGCGTATTCAGTAAAATATGCATCAGCATTTTATGGTCCGTTTAGAGATGCAGCAGACTCTGCACCAACTTTTGGCGATAGAAGAACCTATCAAATGGATCCTGCAAATAGAGATGAAGGTTTGCGTGAAGCTAATTTTGACGATCAAGAAGGAGCCGATATTTTAATGGTGAAACCCGCATTGTCATATCTAGATATCATACGCGATTTAAAAAATGATTTTGACAGACCAATAGCTTGTTATAATGTAAGTGGAGAATATGCTATGGTAAAAGCAGCTGCAGAAAAAGGATGGATAGATGGAGAGAAAGTAATGATGGAGAGTTTGCTTTCTATGAAAAGAGCAGGAGCTAGCATCATTATTACTTATTTTGCAAAGGAAGCGGCCAGGGTTTTAAAATAATAATTACGGTTATTTAAAGAGCCTTTATAACCCAATTAAATTAAAAGCGGTAAAAAGGTTCTTAAAGTTACCACTAACAACAAAAAAATGAGCTTTAAAAAATCTCAAAAACTATACGAAAAAGGGCTAGTAAATCTTGTAGGAGCGGTTAATTCTCCTGTAAGAGCATTTACATCTGTTGGAGGAAATCCCTTATTTATTAAAAGAGGAAGAGGTTCTCAAATTATAGATGTTGATGGAAATAAGTATGTAGATTTAGTACTGTCATACGGACCAATGGTTTTAGGTCATCGCCATAAAAAAGTTCAGAAAGCTGTGCACAAAGCATTAAAAAATGGCTATTCATTTGGAGCTTCAACAGAAAATGAAATAACACTTGCAAAAATAGTTTGTGATGCGTTCCCAGGAATGGATAAAGTTAGGTTTGTAAATTCTGGAACAGAAGCTGTTATAAGTGGTATCCGTTTGGCAAGAGCTTATACAGGGAAAGATAAAATTATTAAATTTTCAGGATGTTACCACGGACACCAAGATGCATTATTAGTTGCTGCTGGTTCTGGACTAGCGACCCTAAGTATTCCTGGAAGTATGGGGGTTCCTGAAGGCGCTGTAAAGAATACTTTAATTGCTGCTTATAATGATTTAGACAGTGTAAAAAAACATTTTGAAGAACATTCAGATATTGCTGGAGTTATTATAGAACCTGTAGGTGGAAATATGGGAGTTGTGATACCGCAAAATGGTTTCTTAAAAGAATTAAAAGAGTACTTACAAACCAAAGGAGCTTTATTAATTGCAGATGAAGTAATGACAGGTTTTCGTTCTAAATTTGGAGGTGCTCAAGAGCTTCTTGGAGCAGAAGCTGATATTACCTGTTTAGGAAAAGTAATTGGAGGTGGTTTTCCTGTAGGTGCCTATGGAGCCAGAAATGAAATTATGGAAAATGTTTCTCCTTTAGGTGGCATGTATCAAGCAGGAACTTTAAGCGGAAACCCTATTGCCATGGCAGGAGGTATTTCTACCTTAAAGGAATTAAAAAGACAAAACCCATATGAGAAATTTGAGCATATAGGGGAGAGAATAGAAGCTATTCTGTTAAATGCAGGGAAAAAATATAATGTTGATGTAACGGTAAACAGGTTTGGGTCTATGATGAATCCATTTTTTACGAAAGTTACAGTTACAAATTTTGAGCAAGCTCAAACTTCAGATACCAGTAAGTTTGCTATTTTCTTCTGGGAAATGATTAAAAATGGCGTGTTTTTACCACCATCACAATTTGAAGCATGGTTTTTATCTTCTGCTATTTCAGAAGAAGACATTCGTAAAATTGAAAAAGCAGTAGACAAATCATTTCAAAAAATTCAAGAAGAACAATGAGAATAATTATAAGTCTATTCTTACTAGTAATTATTGGTTGTAAATCAACAACTACTAAAACTTCAAAAGTAAATGAAGTTGCTTTTCAGACAGTTTCTAAAGGAGCACTGTTTGGAAATGGTATGGAAGGAATTTTAGAAAGTAATTTTACGATTAATAATGCAAAAGAATGGGGCGCTTTTTTGGAGAAAATAGCCATAGAAAACAAGGTTTCTACTAATTTCTCAAAAGTAACTATTGATTTTTCTGAGCATATACTTGTTTGTGTTTTTGATACCATTAGAAACACCGGAGGATTTGAAATAGAAATAGAAAATATTTTCATTGAAAACAATGGTGTAAACATACTATATAGTACAAAAAAACCTGGACCTACAGATATGGTAACAATGGTTGTAAATCAGCCTTACCATCTTGTAAAAACAGAAAAAAGAGAAGGAACCATCACTTTTATAAATAAAGATAACGTACAATAAGATGATAAAGAACGATTTATTTTTAAGAGCCTTAAAAGGCGAAACAGTAGATAGGCCTCCGGTATGGATGATGCGTCAAGCTGGTCGTTATTTGCCAGAGTTTATGGAAATTAAAAAGAAATATGATTTCTTTACACGTTGTAGAACTCCAGAATTGGCCTCTGAAATTACAGTTCAGCCCATCCGAAGATACGGCATGGATGCTGCTATTTTATTTTCAGATATTTTAGTTATTCCACAAGCTATGAATATTGAAGTAGAAATGAAACCAGATTTTGGGCCTTATCTACCAAATCCAGTTAGAGATCAAAAAGGAGTAGATAATGTTATCATTCCTGACGTACATACTGAATTGGGCTATGTTATGGAGGCAATTAAAGCTACCAAAGAAAAATTGAATGATGACATTCCTTTAATTGGTTTTGCAGGATCTCCATGGACGATTTTATGTTATGTAGTGCAAGGGCAAGGCTCTAAAAACTTTGATAAAGCAAAAGAGTTTTGTTTTACAAACCCTGTTGCAGCGCATCAGTTATTACAAAAAATTACAGACACAACTATTACTTATTTAAAAGCAAAAGTAACCGCAGGAGTAAATGCAGTTCAAGTATTTGATTCTTGGGGAGGAATGTTATCTCCTGTAGATTATCAAGAGTTCTCTTGGCAGTATATTCAGCAAATTATAGATGCTTTAAAAGACTTTGCACCTGTAATTGCTTTCGGAAAAGGATGTTGGTTTGCTTTAAATGATATGTCAAAATCTGGTGCAGCTGCTTTAGGAGTAGATTGGACATGTTCGGCCAGGAATGCTCGTTATTTATCTGGAGGAAATATTACACTGCAAGGAAATTTTGATCCGTCAAGATTATTATCGCCACCAGCAGAGATTAAAAAGATGGTGCACCAAATGATTCGTGAGTTTGGAAAAGATAAATATATTGTAAACTTAGGTCACGGAATTTTACCAAATATTCCATTAGAGAATGCGAAAGCATTTGTAGATGCAGTAAAAGAATATAAAGCATAAATGTTTGTATGGGATGTTATAAAAGGAGTTCGTTTTAAGCAACTAAAAAGCGTGCTATTGTTTTTTTTTAAACATCCAGTTTTTATGTTTTCTACAGTAATAGCCACTTTTAATGTTGTAAGAGTTTCTCAAAAAGAATTTCCCAACACTCATGGTTTTCATAATAAAGCCAATGCTTTCCGTCATGCCTTATGGAATATTTTTATTGCAAAAGAATGTAGTCGATTTTCAAAAAACAACTACGAAATTATTTCATGGACTAAAGAGTTTACAGATTGGCATGAAGATTTTGCACCTAATGAAGAGCTCGCCAAAACAATGGATCTTCATAATAATTATATTGGCAGGGAGATGTTTCTAAACACAACCCATAAAGATTACAAACAATGGATACCCTTTGTGAAAAAACAATTACAACAGGCCGTTTTAATAGTTTCTGTAGAAGATGTTGTAAACTATCCAACGCAATTAGTGTATCTTGAAAGCTAAAAGGAATGATTAGAAATTAGTTAAAAATTAAAAAATGCCTCATTTTATAGTAGATTGCTCAGAGAAAATATTAGAATTAAAAGACCCAAAAGAACTCATAGGAGAAATTTTTGAGACGGCTTTTTCTACCGGTCTTTTTAAAAGAGATGCTATTAAAGTTCGTTTAAACCCTTTTAAATATTCTTTGGTATTGGGAGGAGATTCAGATTTTATACATGTATTTGGTAATATTATGGAAGGAAGAACAGAAGAACAAAAAGTATTCCTCTCCAGAGAAATTGTCTCAAAATTAAATCAATTATTTCCAGAGGTGCCAATTATCTCAATAAACATAAGAGATTTTGAAAAATCGTCTTACATTAATAAAACGATGCTTTAAAAGAGATGATAAAAGCAGTTTTTAAAGGATGTGCCGCTTACTTTGAAGCCTACGAGACCATATCTCGTTTAAAGCTTTGGAAATTCTTTGCGTTTCCCATGCTTATCAGCTTGATTGTATTTTTATTAACTGTGTTTGTATCCTATTTTTTTTCTGATGCTATAGGGAGTTATATTGCTAGTTTTTGGACTTGGGATTTTGGTAAGGAAACTTTTAATACTATTAGCAGAGTATTTAGTGGTTTACTAATTGTACTGATAGGTTTTATTACTTTTAAGCATATTGTTATGGCACTTTCTGCTCCTTTTATGGGGCCAATTTCTAAGAAAATAGAAGATGATTTTAGAGGAGTGGTTTCGCAGGTAAAAACAACTTCATCTTGGGGTCTTTTACGAAGAGGAATAAAGATTAGTAGTAGAAACTTATTCAGAGAACTGCTATTATCAATTCCAATTTTATTGTTGGGGTTTATCCCTGTGATTGGATTGTTTTCGGCAATCTTGTTATTTTTAATGCAAGCGTATTTTGCTGGTTTTGGAAATATGGATTATACCTTAGAAAGGTATTTTAGCTATCAAAAAAGTATTCTATTTGTAAAGAAAAATAGAGGAGTAGCTATAGGCAATGGGCTTGTATTTATGTTGTTTTTATTGATCCCTTTTATTGGAGTAATTTTAGTACTCCCTTTTTCTGTAACAGCAGCAACAATAGCAACAGTTAAATTAATGAACGAAGACTAAAACAAGTATGAAAGATCAGTTTTATAAGCATATAGAAAACTTACAAGATAGTATTACTTCTAAAATAGAAGAAATAGACGGCCTTGCAAAGTTTGAAGAAGATATTTGGCAACGACAAGAAGGTGGTGGCGGAAGAACTCGTGTCATTGAAAACGGTGCTATTTTTGAAAAAGGAGGCGTTAATATTTCAGCTGTACATGGAGAATTACCAGAGATATTAAGAAAACAATTTAATGTAGACGAAGGTACTTTTTTTGCCTGTGGATTAAGTTTGGTTTTACACCCTATTAACCCAATGATTCCTACAGTTCACGCTAATTGGCGTTATTTTGAAATGTATGATACAACAGGAGAAATGGTCACGCAATGGTTTGGTGGAGGGCAAGATTTAACCCCTTATTATTTGTTTGATGAAGATGCTATTCACTTTCATACGGTTTGTAAAAATGTATGTGATAGTTATAGTCCAGATTTTTATTCAACATTTAAAAAGAACTGTGATGACTATTTTTGGAATGCGCATAGAGAAGAAGCTCGTGGTGTAGGAGGTTTGTTCTTTGATTATCTAAAAGCAACAAATTCTTTTACAATTCTAGATAGATATAATTTTGTAACAGCAGTAGGAGCGAGTTTTCTGGAGAGTTACCTGCCAATTGTTCAGAAACGAAAAGATATTCCCTTCACTATTTCACAAAAAGATTGGCAAGAAATACGAAGAGGACGTTATGTAGAATTTAACTTGGTTCACGATAGAGGTACATTATTTGGTTTAAAAACCAACGGAAGAATTGAAAGTATTTTAATGAGTCTACCACCAATAGTTCAATGGAAATATAATTATAGTCCTGAAGAAAATTCTGAAGAAGAAAAATTAATTAAAGTTTTAACAAATCCTAAAGAGTGGGTTTAATCATTTTTTATTAATTTTAAATACCAAAATAAAACATGAAAAAATATATAGTTATTCTTCTAGTTCTGTTTATTTCATTGTCAGCAAATTGTCAAGAGGTACCTAAAAAAGTAACACTGTTGTGGGATACTTCTTTTAGTATGGTAGATAGAAATATTACCAATGATTTAGATTATTTAAACGCTTACTTTCTGAAAAACCCTACTACAACTTTAGCCTTAGTTAAATTTAGCAACGAAATTATATTAAATCAATCCTATACTATTGTTGAAAGTAATTGGTTAGATCTAAAAAAAGAACTCCAAAACACTACTTATGACGGGGCAACGAACTATGAAAATATAAAAATAGAGGAGTCTGATGAGGTGCTTTTATTTTCTGATGGGTATGCATATTTTGATAAACTTCCAAAAATTTCAGCTACTTTAACAGTAATTTCAAGCAGCCAAAATAGTAATAAAGATTTCTTATCAGTAATTGCTAAGCGCTTTAAAGGATCGTTTATTGATATAAGTGCTCAACGAACAAACAATACCAGTATTTCTGAATTTAAAACTGTTAAAGGAACAGTCAGTGACGAAAATGGATACCTCTCAGATGTTACAGTAATTTCTAGAGGTAATAACACTCAAACTATGACAGATAGTTTAGGGAGTTATTCAATAAAAACTCAAAACAGAGGCATCTTAGAATTTAGATACGTAGGTAAAAACACTATTTTATCTAGAGTTTCAGACAGTGGTACAAAAAACGTTTATTTGACCGATGGCAACCTGGTACTTGATGAGTTAGTGCTTGAGAACAATAAAAAAGAAGTTGTAGACAATGGTTTTGTAACCTTAGATAAAAAAAGACTAGGGTATTCTATTGAGACACTTGATGGAAATAAAATAATACCTTCAAATACTGATGTAAAAGACGCTGTAGCTGGTAAATTTACAGGTGTAAAAATAGGAGCTAATGATGATTTAAGCCAGTTTATAGGAAGAGGTAGAAACACTACTATTTTAGGAAACCAATACGGTCTTATAGTTGTTGATGGGCTAGTAATTAAACAAAGTAACTCTTCTGCATATGGGGGTTTTATTGCTGATACAGGTTTTATTAATACAGAAAATATAGAAAGTATTACGTATTTAAAAGGGTTAGCTGCTACAAATATTTACGGAAGCGATGGAAGTAATGGGGTATTGCTAATTAAAACAAAAACAGGATCTTCAAGTTTTAAAAAGAAAAAGAAAAGACAATTAGGAAATACTCCTACCTACAATGATGATATAGAAACAAAAGCTATTATAAATAAACCCTATATTAAAGAAATATCACAAACTTCTTCTATAGATAATGCCTACAATTTTTATATAGCACAAAGAGCCTTTTATGGAAAAGATTTAATGTTCTTTTTTGATATGGCTTCTTATTTTAAGAAATGGAATAATCCATATTTAACCAAGAAGATACTGTCTAATGTTTTAGAAATAAATAAGACTACAGATTTAGAGCTGTTACGAGTATTAGCTTATAAATATGAAGAGTTTGGTATGTTTGATAAAGCTATTAAAATGTATGAAAAGATAATTTCTATACAACCAGCCGAATCTCAAGCCTACAGAAATTTAGCATTGAGCTATCAACTCAATAAAGAGTTTTTAAAAGCACAAGATATTTACAATAAAATTCATAATAAAGAATATCTAAATGTTAGTTCATTTTCTGGTTTAAAACAAACAATCAACGCAGAATATAAAAACTTAGTGTCACTTCACGGATCAACTTTACGTACTGATAAGGTTCCTGAGTTTTTCAAAAAAAAGATAGAATATGATACACGTATTATTTTTGAATGGAGTCAGTATGATGCAGAATTTGATTTACAGATTGTAAACCCTCAGAAAAGATACTTTACATGGTCGCATACTCAAAAGGAGGAAGCATCTAGATTTATAAAAGAAAAATCTCAAGGGTATGGTTTAGAAGAATTTTTTATCACTAAAAAAGACAAGGGAGATTGGTTGTTTAATATAACATACTATGGAAAAAAAACAGGAAATAATTCTACACCCACCTATCTGAGAGCTACTGTTTATTCTAATTTTGGAAAACCAACTCAAACCAAAAAGGTAACTATTTTTGAGATGAATGACCTAAACAAAAAAGAGACAGTCTTAAAACTAAAAATTTAGCCTTATTTAAATAATGTTTTTAAATAATTATTTTAAGTAATAATTGCGAAATTTTTAATAATGACATCATTTACTTGCATTATTCATTTCAAAAATGCATTATCTGCTATTATTGTTGAGAAAAATTTATTTTCATAGTATTTTCAGTCTCTAAAAATTAATAAGTTATCACTCATTTTTCGTATTTTCGCAATCTCAAAACCGAATAACAATGGCTAAGTTCGAATTAAAATTACCCAAGATGGGAGAAAGCGTTGCAGAAGCAACCATTACCTCTTGGTTAAAAGAAGTTGGAGATATAATAGAGTTAGATGAAGCAATTGTAGAAATTGCAACAGATAAAGTAGATTCTGAGGTTCCTAGTGAAGTAGAAGGTACACTTGTAGAAATTTTATTTGATAAAGATGCTGTTGTAGGAGTTGGCCAGACTATTGCTATTATTGAAACATCTTCAGATGATGTTATAGAAAATCAATCGAGCCCAGAAACACAAGAAATAGCAGCACAGGTAACTCAGTTAGAGAAGACTGTTGAAGTTGCTGTAGAAGTTACTAATACCCCCATATCTAAAACATCAGAATCAGGAAAATTCTTTTCGCCATTGGTGAGAAAAATTGCAGAAACTGAAGGCTTGTCTATGGAGCAATTGGAAATGATTTCAGGAACAGGTAAAGATGGAAGAGTTACTAAAAACGATATCCTATCTTTCATAGAAAACAGAAATAACATACAACCAGTAGCGGTGTCAGAGGTATTAAAACCTTCAGCTATTTCATCAGCTATTAAAGAAGTTGTAAAGCCAGCTCCAGTATCTGTGAATGGTGGAGATGAAATCATAGAAATGACTCGTATGGGTAAATTGGTTTCTAAGCACATGGTAGCTTCTGTTCAAACATCTGCTCATGTTCAATCATTTATTGAAATAGATGTTACAAATATTGTAAAATGGCGAGCTAGCGTAAAAGATGCATATTTTGCCAGAGAAGGAGAGAAATTAACTTTTACACCAATATTAATGCACGCGGTAGCTACTACCATTAAGAAGTTTCCAATGATTAATATTGCTGTGCAGGGTGATACCATTATTAAAAAGAAAGATATTAATTTAGGAATGGCAGCGGCGCTTCCAGATGGTAATTTAATTGTACCAGTCATAAAAAATGCAGATCAATTAAACTTAGTTGGTATGACCAAGCAAGTAAATGATTTGGCAGCTAGAGCAAGAAATAATCAGTTAAAACCAGATGAAATTCAAGGAGGAACCTACACTGTAACTAATGTTGGAAGTTTTGGATCTGTAATGGGAACCCCAATTATAAATCAACCACAGGTTGCTATTTTGGCTTTAGGTGCTATTCGAAAAGTTCCTGCTGTAATAGAAACAGTAGAAGGAGATTTTATTGGAATTAGGCAAAAGATGTTTGTGTCTCATTCTTATGACCATAGAGTCGTAAACGGTGCATTGGGTGGTATGTTTATTAAAACATTAAAAGAAACTCTAGAAGCTTGGGACATAAATCAAGAATTTTAAAAAAAATAGTGTAGTAGTCACAAAAATGCTAGAAGTTCTGGCATTTTTTTATTAAAAAAATTAACTTAGCAAAAAATAAAATATACACAAAAAAACAAAAAAAATGAAAAGAATACTTATCGCATTATTAGTTATTACAACATTATCTGCAACAGCTCAAGAATCTGTTTTATTACGTTTAAACTATACCAAAGGAGATAGCTATCTTGTTTCTGTAGATTCTAAACAGAGTACGGGAATGCAGGGTGGAATGAATATGAAAATGACCATGGGAATGATTGTCACAGAAGTAGCAGCAGAAAACATTAAAACAGAATCTCAAATAACAGCTGTTGTAATGGATATGATGCAAGGAGGCATGACTATGAGTTATGATTCTAATAATAAAGATGAAGAACTAGATCAGATGGGGCAAATGATGAAATCTCAGTTTGATCCAATGATGAAAGCTACCATTTATACGTCACAAGACAGAATGGGAAATATGATTGAAACTAAGGTAGAGCCAAGCATTCCTGGGATGGAGCAACTAACTACTAGTTCAAATGCAATTAATTATCCTAAAGAAAAAGTAACTGTTGGTTCTTCTTGGACTTCTGAAAAAAACAATCAAGGAATGACAATGAGTACTACCTTTACGGTAAGTAGCATTGCCAATGGAGTTGTTACTTTAGATGTTTCAGGAAAGGTTAGTGGTGCAGGAACTGGTTCTATTAAAGGAAAAACAACAGTTGATATTAGTAGTGGAGTTCCAACAAGCGCAACTTTAGAAGTAACCATTTCTGCTCAAGGAATGGATATCACTGCAACGACTAATACTACAACTACAAAAATCTAGTTTCTTACGATACATTATAAAAAAAACCTCTAGAATTTTCTAGAGGTTTTTTTATGGTTAGGTTTTTTAAAACTCTAGGCTAACATCGTAACAGGGTTTTCAATATAAGCTCTTACAGTTTGTAAGAATTGAGCCCCTGTAGCACCATCTACGGTTCTATGATCACAAGCTAAAGTTACTTTCATTGTATTACCAACAACAATAAGACCGTCTTTTACTACTGGTTTTTGCTCAATAGCTCCCACTGATAAAATGGCTGAATTAGGTTGATTGATAATAGATGTAAATTCTTGAATTCCAAACATTCCTAAGTTAGAAATAGTGAATGTGCTTCCTTCCATTTCGTTAGGAGCAATTTTTTTAGTTCTCGCTTTTCCTGCTAAATCACGAACAGTGCTTCCAATTTGAGTTAAACTCATTTGATCTGTAAATTTTAAGACAGGTACTAAAAGACCATCATCTACAGCTACAGCAACCCCCACATGAATATGATGATTGTATCTAGTGGTATCTCCATTCCAAGAAGTATTTACTTGAGGATGCTTTTTTAATGCCATAGCGCAAGCTTTTACGATCATATCGTTAAAAGATACCTTAGTTTCTGGTAAAGCATTAATTGTTTTACGAGAAGCAATTGCACTGTCCATATCTAACTCTATAGTAAGATAATAATGTGGAGCAGTAAATTTAGATTCTCCTAGACGTTTGGCAATTACTTTACGCATTTGAGAATTCTTTACTTCTTCGTAACGCTCTTCGCCAACGGGTGTGTAAGTTGCTAATGGAGTTGCGGTTTGGGTTGTTTGAGTTGGTGTTGCCTCTACTGCAGCAGCAGGAGTGTAGTTTTCTACATCCTTTTTTACAATTCTACCATTTTCTCCAGAACCTTTCACATCAGCTAAGTTAATACCTTTATCTTTTGCAATTTTCTTTGCAAGAGGAGAAGCAAAAATTCTTCCACCAGTATTATTTGATTTAGAAACTTCAGCCGTTTGTTCTTCTATTT
>Ga0114995_10000055_pt1 | contig 64818 bp, 50 predicted proteins | sample ArcticOcean_MG_C_11_FD_87038 | JGI IMG/M metagenome (GOLD analysis project Ga0114995, IMG submission 87038) | Marine microbial communities from western Arctic Ocean - ArcticOcean_MG_CB2_154 | ecosystem: Environmental > Aquatic > Marine > Oceanic | place: Arctic Ocean: Canada Basin | collected... | reverse complement strand
GCGATAAGATAGATCTGCTTTAAGAGCTCAAAAGTACAATCTTTATTTATAAAAAAACCCACTCAACATAAATTGAGTGGGAAAAAATTGCTATGAAAAAGAATTTTGTTGTTTTAAAACAACAAAAATCAAATTTAGTTATTATTATTAATAATAACTAAAAGATTCTACGAAAACATATCCTTCACTTTCTCAAAAAAGGATTTATCAGATTTTTTTGGTGATGGAGTAAAGTTCTCGTCATCTTTCATTTTTTCAAAAAACTGACGTTGTTCTTTTGTTAATTCTTGTGGTGTCCAAACATTAATATGAATTAAAAAGTCACCAGTACCGTAACGTTCAATACTAGGCAGACCTTTTCCTTTAAGTCGTAATATTTTACCAGACTGAGTACCTGACTCAATTTTAATTTTAACTTTTCCAGTAAGTGTTTCAATTTCTTTGCTTTCTCCTAGAGCAGCTTCAGATAAATTTATATACAAATCAAAATGAACATTTGTTCCCTCTCTTTTTAGTGTTTCGTGCTGAATTTCTTCTATTAACACTAATAAATCACCAGAAATTGAGTTTTTGCCGGGTGCTTCATTCCCTTTTCCTCCAACCTTTAATTGAACTCCTTCTGTAACACCAGCCGGAATATTTATAGAAACAGTTTCTTCCTTTACAACCAATCCTTGTGCATCTGCACCATTGGGTTTACTTGAAATAATTTCACCAGATCCCTGACAGGTACCACAAGTAGTAGCTGTTTGCATTCTGCCCAATATGGTATTGGTTACTCGCATCTGCTGCCCAGTTCCATTACAAGTAGTACAGGTTTTATATGAAACCCCGTCTGCTTGAATTTTTCTTCGAACTTTTACTTTCTTCTCAACTCCTTTGGCTATTTCTTCTAAGGTTAGCTTTACACGAATTCGCATATTACTTCCCTTTACTCTTGCCTGACGTTGACCTCCACCGCCAAAGCCTCCAAAACCGCCGCCAAAACCGCCGCCGCCAAAATATCTCCAAATTGACTAAAAATATCATCCATATTCATACCACCACCTCCAAAACCGCCGCCGCCTTGAGCTCCTTCAAAGGCTGCATGACCATACTGATCATAACGCGCTTTCTTATTGTCGTCACTTAGAACTTCATAAGCTTCTGCTGCTTCTTTAAATTTTCCTTCAGCTGAAGTATCGTCAGGGTTTTTATCAGGATGGTATTTAATAGCCATCTTACGATATCCTTTTTTTATTTCAGCTGCACTAGCAGATTTGCTAATTCCTAATGTGTCGTAATAATCTTGTTTTGCCATATTCTTTATTTGTTATTCCTAAAAAGGAATAGTAATCTGTGATTTTTTTTGACATCTCTAAAACGAGAGCAATAATTTATGATTGTCCTATAACCACTTTAGGATAACGTATAATTTTTTCTCCTAGCTTATAGCCTTTCTCAACAGCATCTATCACTTTTCCTTTTAATTTATCTGAGGGTGCAGGTATTTGTGTGATGGCTTCATGAATTTCGGCATCAAATACGTCTCCTTTTTTAACTTCAATTTCAGTTAATCCTTTAAGAGTTAGGGTGTTTTTAAACTTATCGTTAATTAATTGCATCCCTTTTAAAAGCTCCTTGTCTTTCACTTTTTTAATTTCAGTTAAGCCTCTGTCAAAATCATCCATGATTGGCAGTAAAGATGTCATAAGTTCTTGACTGGCAGTTTTAAATAATTCTATTCGTTCTTTAGAAGTTCTTTTTTTATAATTTTCAAACTCGGCAAAAAGGCGTAAATATTTATCTTTTTCTTGCTGAATTAGTTCCTCAGCAGTTGGCTCTTCAACAACAACTTCCTGACTTTCTTCAACTTGAGCCTCTTGTTCGGTATTTTTTATTTCTTCTTCTTGTGTATTTTCTTTGTTACTCATTTTATAATCTCGTTAAAATGTTTACATTTTATTCTCAATAATTTTGCCAATAAAAAAATAGTGTCAAACTGACACTATTTGTAGTAAAAGATTCAAATTAGTAAATACTAATCTTCTATTCTTTCTATTTTTGCTCCCAAAGATCGCAAACGATTTTCAATATCTTCATATCCTCTATCTATCTGCTCTATATTATTAATAATGCTTGTACCTTTAGCTGACAAAGCTGCTATTAATAAAGATATTCCAGCTCTAATATCTGGAGAGGTCATTTTAGTTGCTTTTAGTTGTGATTGACGGTTATGACCAATAACAGTTGCTCTGTGTGGATCACATAAAATAACTTTGGCTCCCATGTCTATAAGCTTGTCTACAAAGAACAAGCGACTTTCAAACATTTTTTGATGTATTAAAACAGTTCCTTTTGCTTGGGTTGCTATTACTAAAACAATACTTAATAGATCTGGCGTAAACCCAGGCCAGGGTGCATCTGAAACTGTTAAAACAGAGCCATCTATATAGTTTTGTATCTCATAACTTTCTTGAAAAGGAATGTAAATATCATCTCCTTTTTTTTCTAACAGAATGCCTAGTTTTCTAAAAACAGTTGGAATCTGACCTAGGTTTTCCCAACTAACATCTTTAATAGTTAGCTCAGATTGTGTCATAGCAGCCACGCCAATCCAACTACCAATCTCAATCATATCTGGTAGTACTCTGTGAGTGCATCCTCCTAGAGAGGGTACTCCTTCTATTACTAACAAATTAGAACCTACACCACTAATATTGGCTCCCATGCTATTTAGCATCTTAGACAATTGCTGAATATAAGGTTCACAAGCTGCGTTATATATTTTGGTGGTTCCTTTGGCTAATACTGAAGCCATGATAATATTTGCAGTTCCTGTAACAGACGCTTCGTCTAGTAACATTTCTGTTCCTATTAATCCTTCAGGGGCTTCAACTCCGTAAAAATAATCTTCTCTATTGTATCTAAAAGTAGCTCCTAAACGAATAAAACCCTCAAAATGAGTGTCTAATCTTCTTCTTCCAATTTTGTCACCTCCTGGTCTAGGAATATATCCTTTCCCAAAACGTGTCAATAATGGTCCAACAATCATAATAGAGCCACGTAAAGAACTTCCATCTCTTTTAAATTCTGGAGATTCTAAATACTCTAAATCTATATTATCTGCTTGAAAAGTGTATGAGTTTTTACCAAGTTTGTGAATGTTAACCCCTAATTCTCCTAAAATAAAAATTAATTTATTAATATCTATAATATCAGGAATATTATGGATGGTCACTTTTTCTGGAGTTAATAAAACGGCACATAAAATTTGAAGTGCTTCATTTTTTGCCCCTTGTGGTGTTATGGTTCCATTTAATTTATGCCCACCTTCTATCTTAAACGAAGCCATCTTATCTTTTTCTATTTTTATGTTGGAAATTTTTACCTTTATTATTCTTGTGGTTTGTACTACTTTGTCCTTGAGAATTTCTTTTTCTTAGTAAGTTTTTACTTTCAGACAGTACTTCTTCAGAATTTCTAATGTCTATTTTACCGTGAGATAATTCAAATAAATGTGAGAAAATAACATCATCTTCTACAGTGTCTTTATTCCAATTTAAGAAACATTTTTTCATATGATTAGCAATAGAATATACCAATGCTTCTTTCATGTCTCCTTCTTCCCACGTTAATGCCAAATCTATCATGATCTGAATATTGTTTCCGTAAAAACGATATTTATTGGCAGATTTTGGATATGCCAGTGACGTTGGTTTCTCTTGAAGCTCTTCTTTTGAAGGTCTCGGATAGGGAGATTCTGCATCTAGTTTAAAATCAGACATAATATATAACTGATCCCAAAGCTTGTGCTTAAAATCTGGCACATCTCTTAAATGAGGCTGTAAGTTTCCCATTACATCTATAATGGCCAATGCCATAGTATTGCGTTCTTCTTTTGTTTCTAGGGCGATACAGTGGTCAACTAATTTTTGAATATGTCTTCCATATTCTGGAATAATTAAATGAGGTCTTTCTGCATTGTATTCTAAATCGTAGTCTATCATATCATTTGAAGTATTGTAATCTAAGTATTCTGCAAATTAAGTATTTATTTTTGGTTTGACTTCAAAAATCATTAACCAATCACCTTCAATTTAGCAAATTGAAGCAATAGTTTCTTCTTTCCTACAGTACCAAACTGAATTTCTGCTTTTTTATTGGCTCCTGTGCCTTCTAAGTTTAACACTTCTCCTCTACCAAAACGATTGTGTTCTATAATATTACCAACCACAATTTTATCATCAAATAAATTTGCTTTTGGTTGCGTATGTGAAACTTTCTTTAAGTTTTTAGGAGGTGTAAAAATAACTTTATTTTCTTGTTCTTTTTCTATTTTTCTACGCTGAATAGGTTTTTGAAATCTAATTTTCTTGGGTGCATCACCAAAAATATCCTCATTTATAAATCTATTGGTAGCAGACTCTACTCTTTTTGGTGTAATATATTCTAAAAATTGCTCGTCTATTTCTTCTAAAAATCTACTGGGTTCACAATCTATTAGTTTACCCCATCTATATCTAGTTTTTGTATAGGTTAAATAGGCTACTTTTTCTGCTCTTGTAAGCGCTACATAAAACAACCTTCGTTCTTCTTCTAGTTCAGACCTGGTATTCATACTCATGGCAGAAGGAAACAGATTTTCTTCTAAACCAACTATATACACATACGGATATTCTAAACCTTTAGATTGATGAATGCTCATTAAAGAAACCTTTGGTTTGTCATCATTTTTATCTGAATCTAAATCGGTTGCCAACGCAACTTCTTCTAAAAACACAGGCAATGAAGCATCTTCACCAGTTTCAATTTTATCTGTAATAAAGTCTTTTACTCCGTTTAATAATTCTTGAACATTTTCTACTTTACTTACAGCTTCTGGAGTTCCTTCCTTTTCTAAGTCTTTAATAAGTTGTGTTTGCTTAATTACCAACTCGGTAATTTCAAAAGCATTCATTTTCTGAGCGTCTATCTGCAAACGGAGTACCATGTTTAAGAAATTCTGAAGTTTGGTTTTTGTTCCAGAATTTAATTTTAAATCTATTTTATCTAAGTGTTTTAACACCTCAAAAATAGATTTCTTGTAATGATTTGCCGCTATGGTTAGCTTGTCTATGGTTGTAGCTCCAATACCTCTTGCAGGATAATTAATAATTCTTTTTAAAGCTTCTTCATCATTGGGGTTAATTAACATTCTTAAATAAGACAGTAAATCTTTAATTTCTTTTCTGCCATAAAAAGAAATTCCTCCGTAAATTTTATAGTCAATGCTCTTTTTTCTCAGAGCATCTTCCATGGCTCTAGATTGAGAATTAGTTCTGTACAATACAGCAAACTCATTATTATGTAGTTGTGAATTCATTTTATGATCAAAGATAGATTGGGCTACAAAACGCCCCTCTTCTCCATCAGAAATGGTACACATCACTTTAATTTGTTCACCAGTAGGATTAGACGTCCAAACTTCTTTGTCTAGTTTGGTCTTGTTTTTTTCAATGACAGAATTTGCCGCATTCACAATATTTTGTGTAGAACGATAATTCTGCTCTAACTTAAACATTTTTGTGTCTGGGTAGTCTTTTTGAAAGCTCAAGATATTCTGAATATTGGCACCTCTAAAACTATAGATACTTTGAGAATCGTCACCTACCACACAAATGTTCTGAAAACGATCTGCTAAGGCTTTTACAATAATATATTGCGAGTGGTTGGTATCTTGGTACTCATCTACCATAATGTATCTAAACCTGTCTTGGTATTTTGCTAAAGATTCTGGAAAACGAGCCAATAATTCATTGGTTCTAAGCAGTAGATCATCAAAATCCATAGCGCCAGACTTAAAACAACGCTCTACGTATTCTCTGTAAACATCACCTACTTTTGGTCTGCTAGCCATTAAATCTGCTTCTTGCAAATCTGAATTATTAAAATAGGCACGAACAGTTATTAAACTATTTTTAAAAGAAGAGATTCTATTGAGAATCTGTTTTGATTTGTATCGCTCTTTATCTAGTCCCATCTCTTTGATAATGGAGCCTATTAAACGAACAGAATCTTGAGTATCATAAATGGTGAAATTGGAAGGATATCCTAATTTATCTGCTTCAGAACGTAAGATTCTTGCAAATACAGAGTGAAAGGTTCCCATCCATAGATTCTTAGATTCACTGGGGCCAACAACTGCAGCAATACGCTCTTTCATTTCGCGGGCAGCTTTGTTAGTAAATGTAAGTGACAAAATATTAAAAGCATCTACTCCTTGCTGCATTAAATGAGCTATCCTATAAGTAAGCACACGTGTTTTACCAGAACCAGCACCTGCAATGATAATCATAGGGCCGTTTTTCTGTAAAACTGCTTCTTTTTGAGCCGGATTTAAGGAATCTAAATAGTTTGCCAAAGTAAGTATTAGTATTTATCAAAAATACCATTCTAAGAGGAGTATGACAAGAAAATTTGTTGTGAATTTTTTAGTATTTTTGATTTAATATTCTATGTTTAAAAAATCCCCACTATGAAAATTTTATACAGTAAAAAAAAGCGTAAATATGAACTATTTCGATGTATATCAAATTTTTTGATGTTTTTAATGGTATTGTATTATGATATGGATAATTTATTTTTTTTATTATTATTCTTTTGTCTGTCATTATTGAGTTTTTACCTGTTCATTAAAACAAAACATTATTTGATTATTGAAGATAATATAATTAAACAGAATTATATTTTTGGTAAAAAAATGAATTTGGCTAAGATTAAAACCATTAAACATTTTGCTGGAGAATATATTTTAAGAACTGAAAAAAGAAAAATGACAATTACTATAGATGTAATTGATAAAAGCTCACTCTTAGATTTAACCACTGAACTAAAAAAATTAGATGTAAAATGGATTTAACTTCTTTTGAGAAAAAAAATATTCTCCTACTTTTTGTCTAGTGAATTCAAATCTTCTATTTTTGGTTTATGGAAGAAACTATTTTAGAAGGTATTGGATATGCAATTCCTGCACTAGTTACTGGAGCAGTGGCATATTTTGTGATGAGCGGTTTAAGAAACCAAGAAACCAATGAAAAAAAACTAGATCTTTTAGCACAAAAAAAAAGAGAGTCATTACCAATCCGTTTGCAAGCTTATGAACGTATGTTGGTGTTTTGTGAACGAATTAACCCTGTTAAAATGTTGGTTCGTATAAAGCCAATAGGAGATTCTTCTGAGGCTTATTTGCAATTATTACTAGCTAGTATAGAGCAAGAGTTTCAACATAATATGGTGCAACAGCTATATATATCAGATGAGTGCTGGAATGTGGTTATTGCCTCTAAAGCAGCTGTAATTAATAAACTGAAACTGGTATCTACTTCTTCAACTTTGGCCAATGAATTCCGCGAAGAGATATTTTTAGAGTATGCTAAAAAAGCACCACAAACAGACACAGCAATTGCTTTCTTAAAAAATGAAGTCAAGAGAATTATTTAAAAGGTATCATTCCTATCATCAATAGGAATGATACTTATTTAAATTGCTAGATACAGTTGAGCTACTCAAAATAAATAGTGGTTTTCTTCTACTTTTTAGAAAATTTAAAATTGAATTCGTATTCCAATTTTAAAATTTCTACCTCTAGTATTAAAGCCTATTGTTTCTTCATAGTCTTCATTTAATAGGTTTGTAATAGAACCAAAAAATAACACTTTACCTTCTAGAACCTTGTAATTGACATTCATATCTAATACACTATAACTCGGCAAAATAACATCTTTTCCAGCTTCTCCAAAGCTTCCAAAAGCGTCAAATAAAGACCTTTTCCCTACATTTTTAAACATAGTAGAAATCGCTAAATTTTTAATAGGATTTGCCACAAAACTAGCTGTTAGTTTATTTTTGGGAATATAATCTATATCGCTTGTTTTATCTACAAAAGCATAACCAACTGTAGTTGTTAGTTCTTTAGAAATAGTAAAAGTTACATCAGCTTCAATACCAGAAACATCTATAGTTTCAAGTGCATTTGCATAGATTCCATATGGTGGTGTTGGTAAATTCAGAAAAATAACTTTGTTTTCTTCTACTCTGTTATAATAGACAGCACTAAGAGCCCATTGTTGCCCTAGCTTACTTTCAAATCCGAATTCAAAAGTTCTATTGGTTTCTGGAGCTAGGTTGGTGGCTCCATAATCAGAAAATAATTGATATAAACTTGGTGCAATAAATGCTGTACTGTAAGAAGAGATTAATTTTAGATTAATCGTTTCGTTTTTTACAATTCCAAAAGCAAGATTTGTGTCATAGACAAAGTTGTTTCCATAATTACTATGGATGTTTAAACGACCACCTGCATTAATACTTAGTCCGAAATCTGTAATATAAACAGCAGACACATACGGATCTACAACATTAAAATTTGCCAAGTCTGGATCTATATTTCCAAAATCAGAAATGGATTCGTTTTCATGTTTTTGATAGTTAATTCCTGTAATTAATTGAAAATTCTCAGTGAATTCATATTTATTAACCAAGTCTAAATTGACACTAGTTCCTTTATAAACAAAGACATTGGTTCCTCCTGAAAATGAATTAAAACTTTCAAAGCTTCGATCTAAAGAATTGACAGATGCATTTAGAAATACTTCCCCTTTTTTATATTTTAACTGAGGTCTAATGCCTATTCTAAATTGCTCTTGATTTCCTAGATTTATATCAGAATCATTAAAAGCTCCAGCATCAAAAGTATAATCAAATGCATCAAAGTTTAGAAAAGTTTCAATTTTAAATTGCGTATTAAATTCGTATCCTAACTTTAAAAAACCATTGTTACTAGTATACGTATCCTCTTCAAATGGTATCGTTAGAGTACTCTTAGCAGAAGAAAAACCACTAGTTCCTGTTATATTAAAAAATGCATTGTACTTAAATTTATCAAGAGTTCCATTAATGGAAATATTCTGATTTTTATCATTTAAACTTGAATTGCTTTTTTTAGAAGTTGAATTGGTTCCAAGACTTACCTCATAGACCCCAGAAACAGTATTTTCAGAAGCTTTCTTAAGGATAATGTTAATAACACCAGTACCTGCTCCTGAACCGTATAATGTACTTGAAGCACCTTTTAAAACCTCAATAGATTCAATTTGATTAAGAGAAAGTAATCGAAGATCAAATGATTGTTCAATACCTGTTGGATCCGACAACGGAACTCCATCAATTAAAACCAATGCCTGTCTGCTTCTTCCTCCACGTATATAAGTGCTTCGTGGTTCTCCAGGATTAGAGTTTGCACCTCTAATTTCTACTCCAAGAACATTGTTTAGAAGTTCAATAACAGATTTACCGGCATTTCTTTGGATGTCTTTTTGACTGATTTTGTAGATTACTTTTCCAGTATTCTCTTTTTTTAATTCAAATTTCGTAGCCGAGATAACAATCTCTTCTAAGTTTTCTGTTTTTCCTTTTGATTTTTTTTCTTGCGAAAAGACGTCAGTACTTAATAGGCATAAAGCCACAGCACCAATGATTACACATTGTTTATTCATTTTTTATAATTTAATTTTTTACAAATAAATCAGGTAAAATTTTGGCACAAAAATGCTAATAATAGTACACAAACCTTTGTCCCGAAAGTTTTTAACTCGTGATTTTCGGCAGGTCTCCTGACTTGTATTTTGTTATGAGCCTTCCCAACCTTATCAAATAAAATTTTGATAAATTATCAGTGGCTTAAAGCATAACATCTCATAGTTAATGAGGTCCTGAATTTCACTCAGGAAATACTTACAGTTGCGGGAACAGTTTCGGATTTACACCGAATTCCCTTTTAATTTGCTATTAACGAAGTTGACAGCAAAACCGAAAATCTGTGTAAATCTAGCGTTTATTTTTAATTGACAAATCTTTTTAAAAAGTATTTTTGTAATCTTGTACTTCTCAATTTCATATGAATGAAAATACGATTACTGCACATTTCTATTACTGTTGTTTTTTTAACTTTATATAATTCTTGTAAAAAAGAGACATCTATAAACTCAACTAACGGTCTGCGTAAGAATCCAAGTAAAATTACCTATGCAAAAGGGTTTGATATTCAGTATTTTACCACTTATAAAAAACTAATTATTAAAAAGCCATATCCGGATGCTTCAAAAAATTTAGAATTTATTTTAAGTTTATCACCTTCAGTAATAGAGGGTACTTCATCACTAAAAACTATTCAAGTTCCTGTTAAAAATATTGTTGTAACCTCTACTACGCATATTCCAATGTTAGAATTATTAGGGGAAGAAAAAAGTTTGGTTGGTTTTCAAGATACTAACTATATTTCTTCTGAGAAAACACGCAAGAGAATAGATAGTGGGCTTGTAAGAGAACTAGGAAATGAAGCTGCCATGAATACTGAGGTACTCTTCGAATTGCAACCAGATGTTGTAATTGGTTTTGCGATGAATTCTGTAAACAAAACCTATAATTTAATTGAAAAATATGGTATTCCTGTAATTATTAATGGTGATTGGCTAGAAGAAACTCCGCTTGGAAGAGCAGAATGGATTAAGTTTTTTGGAGTACTATTTGATAAAGAAAAAGAAGCCGATAGCCTTTTTAGAAAAATAGAGCAAGAATACCTTGCAGCAATTATCATCGCTAAAAAAGCAAGAAATAAACCCTCTATTCTTTCTGGAGCTATTATGAGAAATGATATTTGGAGTTTGCCTGCGGGAGAAAGTTTTGTCGCCCAATTTTTAGAAGATGCCAATGTAAATTATTTATGGAAAGATTCTAAAGGAAAAGGAAGTTTACAATTAAGCTTTGAAAGTGTCTTAGACAAAGCTCAGAAAGCAGATTATTGGATTGCTCCAGGATATTTTTCTAGCAAGGCTCAACTTATTGAAAACAATCCTCATTATAAAAACTTTGCTGCTTTTAAAACGAATAATATTTATACGGCTTCCACTAAAAAAGGGGCGACAGGCGGTATTATTTATTACGAGTTAGGACCAACTAGACCCGATTTAATTTTAAAAGATCTTATTAAAATTACAAATCCTACTATATTACCAAACTATAAGCTTAGCTTCTTTGAACAAATGAAATAAGAACTTTTATGCTTTTTTTTCTAAAGTTCTTTCTCTTAAATATAAATAAAAAGGAAAAGAAAAGGCCACAGCAATTAAAAAAGTGAGCGGAATGATTACCCACCAAGCCTTTATTTTTAATTTCCTAGCATCTGGTATAAACCAGACAAAAAATGTAAGTACTACAACACTTAAGTCTGCACCAAAAGATTTGCCTGCAAAATTAGATTGAGCTAATTCAAAGAAATGAACAAGCGAAGCATCTTCATAACTCATAAAATACTGAATATTGTAAAACCAAGTATAACATATTCCAATAATGGAAATAAGAAGAAAGATGTGTGAGCGTTTCATTTATTTTTATATTAATTAATAATTAGAATTAAAGCTACTAAAATTAATAGCCTTCAAAAGAAAACTTACTAGCGTTAAAATAGTGTAATCTGTCCGTCTTCACTGGTATTTTCATCTTCTTTTGGAGGTGTTTTTTCATCGTCAGTTTTTTGTATTGTTTCTGAATGCTTAATTACTTCTTCCTCTACAACTTCTACCTCCTCTACTTCTGGCTCTTCTGGCTCCTCATAAGGTAATGATGCTAATAAATTAACTTGCTTAATTTTATCTGATGTTAATTGATTGCCTTGTGCCTTAATCCCTTTAATCGCAATAAATTCTTCAAAATTAACTTCCTTATTCTCTAAAGAACGTTTAGAAAAAACAACTTCAGCCATAGGTCTATAATCAACCACAATAATCTCTAATTGAGATTTTGAATGATCGGAAATAAAAACATCTTCTTTGTCTTCAGTTTCAATCAGAAAACGCTTTATATAATAGCGCTCTTTTTCTCCATCATAATAAAGAACAGCAATTGGCTTATTGGGCTTCCATTTTTCTAAGACAATCATATCGTCTTCAAAATGCATTTGCAAGTCTGGTGTTACTGCTTTAATTTTTCCAGATTGATTGGCTATTAAAATTTTATCTTCAGCTCTAAACTCTCCTAATAACTCTCCTCTTGCATCAACATTTAATCTCTGTACAGCATCATCAAACCAAATTTTACGAGGTTTTAGTGTAGAAACTCCAGACGATTTAAACTCTACCTTACGAATTGCAAATTTAGTAATGGTATTTCCTCTAACACCTCTGCCCTTTACTGCTAAATCAGAAAAATCTATGTCCCATTTTAACTTTTTAATACTCCCAACTGCACGCAATAAAACAGTAACAGCTTCTGCTTCACCATTGGGGTTTGCTGTAAAATAATGAACAAGAGAATTTGATTTTCCTGTGGTTAAATCATACTCTTTATCTCTGGTAACTCCTGTAACAGCAAAACGTTTCATATAACTTGCACCGCTCTTACCATCTCTGTACATCATATTGTATACCGTACGAGTGTCTTTCTTTTTAAAAATAGCAATGTGAATGATATCTTTTCCTACAAATGTTTTAGAGGCTACTTTAGAAACAATCATTTTACCATCTTTTCTAAAAACAATAATATCATCTATGTCTGAACAATCTGTAATGTATTCATCTTTACGTAATGATGTACCTATAAAACCTTCTTCTCTATTTACGTATAGTTTTGTATTTCTAATCACAACTTTAGTCGCTACAATATCATGGAAACTTCTAATTTCTGTTTTACGCTCTTTATCTTTTCCGTACGTGCTTTTTAATCGTTTAAAATAGTCTATTGCATAGGTAATAAGGTTTTCTAAATATTCTTTTACCTTTGCTATTTTATCTTCTAAACCTTCTATAAACTGAGTTGCTTTATCAAGATCAAACTTAGAAATCTTTTTAATTCTAATCTCTGTTAAACGAACAATATCTTCTTCGGTAATAGCTCTTTTTAAATGTTTAATATGAGGTTGTAACCCTATATCAATAGCTTTTATAACACCCTTCCACGTTTCTTGTTCTTCTATATCTCGATAGATTCTATTTTCAATAAAAATTCTTTCTAAAGAAGCAAAATGCCATTGTTCTTCTAATTCATACAATTGAATTTCTAATTCTCTTTTTAAAAGATGTATGGTATAATCTGTAGATGTTTTAAGCATTTCTGTGACTCCAATAAAACGCGGCTTATTATCATCTATAATACAGCACAAAGGAGAAATAGAGTTTTCACAGTTGGTAAATGCAAACAAGGCATCTATGGTTTTATCTGGAGAAATATTTGGAGGTAAATGCACTAGTATTTCTACATTAGCAGCAGTATTATCTTCAATTTTTTTGATTTTTATTTTCCCTTTTTCATTGGCCTTAACAATACTATCTATTAAGGTTGAAGTAGTGGTTCCAAAAGGAATTTCAGTAATAACCAAGGTTTTCTTATCTAGTTGAGAAATCTTAGCTCGTACACGAACTTTACCACCTCTTTTTCCATCATTATAATTAGAAAAATCTGCAATCCCGCCTGTTAAAAAATCTGGAAGTATAGAGAAACTTCTTCCTTTTAAGTATTTAATAGAGGCATCTATTAGCTCTATAAAATTATGAGGTAGTATTTTAGTAGACAGTCCAACAGCAATACCTTCTGCTCCTTGAGCTAGCAATAATGGAAATTTTACAGGAAGGTTAACGGGTTCTTTTTTACGACCATCATAAGACGCTTGCCATTCTGTTGTTTTTGGATTAAAAACAACATCTAATGCAAATTTAGATAAGCGTGCTTCTATATAACGTGAAGCTGCTGCACGGTCTCCAGTTAGGGTATTTCCCCAGTTACCTTGCATATCAATTAACAATTCTTTTTGACCTAATTGTACCATTGCATCCGCAATGGAAGCATCTCCGTGAGGATGATACTGCATGGTATGACCTACAATATTTGCAACTTTATTATAACGACCATCATCTAAGTCTTTCATAGAATGCATGATACGTCTCTGCACAGGTTTAAACCCATCATTAATTCCAGGAACTGCTCTTTCTAAAATTACATAGGAAGCATATTCCAAGAACCAATCTTTATACATTCCTGTAACCCTAGTAATGGTTTCAGTAGTTTCAACCACCTCTGGCTGATCCTCTGACTGATCCTCTGACTGATCCTCTGACTGATTCTCTGAAGGATTCTCTAATGCTTCTTTGTCTTCTTCGTGGTCGTTAATTTCTTCGCTCATCTTTTATACTTCCTCAACGATATCTAATTCAACTTTCAAATTTTCTATGATAAACTTCTGTCTATCAGGCGTATTTTTTCCCATATAAAATTGCAGCATTTGATCAATAGACATTTCTTTGTCTAGCATTACTGGGTCTAAACGAATATCATCTCCAATAAAATGTACAAACTCATTTGGTGAAATCTCACCCAATCCTTTAAATCTGGTAATCTCTGGTTTCCCTTTTAATTTGGTAATAGCAGTTCTCTTTTCTTCTTCTGAATAACAGTAAAAAGTTTCTTTTTTATTTCTTACTCTAAACAATGGAGTATCTAAAATGTATAAATGTCCTTCTTTAATTAATTCTGGGAAAAACTGTAAAAAGAAAGTAATCAAGAGCAACCTAATATGCATGCCATCAACATCGGCATCTGTTGCAATAACAATATTATTGTATCGCAGATCTTCTAAGCCGTCTTCAATATTTAAGGCTGCTTGCAATAAATTAAATTCTTCATTTTCATAGACAATCTTTTTAGACAATCCGTAAGAATTTAAAGGCTTCCCTTTTAAACTAAATACCGCCTGAGTATTTACATTCCTAGATTTTGTAATGGATCCAGAGGCAGAATCTCCCTCAGTAATAAATAAGGTTGTTTCTAAATGAGTTTCTTTTTTAATGTCTCCTAAATGAACTCTACAATCACGTAATTTCTTATTGTGTAAACTTGCTTTTTTTGCTCTATCTCTAGCTAATTTTCGAATACCTGATAATTCTTTTCGCTCTTTCTCTGCTTGTTGAATTTTTTTCTGAATACTTTCTGCAACTGTTGAGTTTTTATGTAAATAATTATCTAATTGTGTTTTCAGAAAATCATTGATATATGTTCTTACCGTTGGCAGCCCTCCTCCCATTTCTGTAGAACCTAATTTTGTTTTGGTCTGACTCTCAAATATTGGCTCCATTACTTTAATAGCAATAGCAGAAATAATAGATTTTCTGATATCTGAAGCTTCAAAGTTCTTACCATAAAACTCTCTAATAGTTCTTACTAAGGCTTCTCTAAATGCAGTTTGATGTGTTCCTCCTTGGGTAGTATGTTGGCCGTTTACAAATGAATGGTATTCTTCAGAATATTGTGTTCTACTATGAGTAATAGCAACCTCTATGTCGTTTCCTTTTAAATGAATAATTGGATACAACATGTCTTCTTTATTATTGTTATCTTCCAATAAATCTTTTAATCCATTTTCTGAAAAGAATTTTTCGCCATTAAAAAGAATCGTCAATCCAGGGTTAAGATAGACGTAGTTTTTTAACATTTTTGCTACATACTCATTTCTGTATTTGTACTTTTTAAAAATAGCCTCGTCGGGTATAAAAGAAACCTTGGTTCCTTTTCTTCTAGAAGACTCTTCTAAAAGCTCTTTGTTAATTAAATTACCTTGCTCAAATTCTGCTGAAGCAGATTTATTGTCTCTATTAGATTCTACTCTAAAAAAAGATGACAAGGCGTTTACCGCTTTTGTACCAACCCCATTTAAACCAACAGACTTTTTAAAGGCCTTAGAATCATACTTTCCTCCAGTGTTCATTTTAGAGACAACATCCACTACTTTACCTAACGGAATTCCTCGTCCATAATCTCTAACAGAAACTTTATTTCCCTGAATAGAAATTTCAATGGTCTTACCAGCGCCCATTACATACTCATCTATAGAATTGTCTAGGACTTCTTTTACTAAAATATAAATCCCATCATCTGCAGAAGAGCCATCACCCAGTTTCCCAATATACATACCAGGTCGCATTCTTATATGCTCTTTCCAATCTAGTGAGCGGATATTATCTTCTGTATACTTCGTCTCTTGGGCCATAAATTCTTTCTACTATTTTGTAGCCTTGCTAAAATAGGATATCTCATTAAAAATCAAAATGCTGAAGTACATTAGTTATCAACAGATTTTCCACCAAGGGTTAATTACCAAGATTCTACAAAATATAACAATATGTTGTATTTTTAAACAAATAATAACGAAGCCATATATTATTATAATTTAGCCTTTAAATTAGAAACAATGAACAAAGAATATTTACTTCAGTTAGTAGAAAAATACGATAGTCCTTTGTATGTTTATGACACAGCTATTATTGCCTCTCAATACAAAAGAATTACAGACGCTTTTAAGAGTGTACATCATATTCAATTAAATTATGCGGTAAAAGCATTGTCTAACATCAACATTCTACGCTATTTTAATACATTGGGTGCCGGATTAGATACTGTTTCTATTCAAGAAGTAGACTTAGGAATAGCAGCTGGTGTTGATCCACAAAAAATTATTTATACACCCAACGGTGTTTCTCTAGAAGAAATAGAAAACGTCGCTAAAAAAGGAGTGCAAATAAATATAGACAATCTTTCCATTTTAGAATTATTTGGGCAGAAACATCCTGAAATACCAGTTTGTATTAGAATTAACCCGCATGTCATGGCAGGTGGAAATAGTAAGATTTCTGTAGGACATATAGATTCAAAATTTGGAATTTCTGTTCATCAAGTTCCTCATATTAAACGAGTTGTTAAAAACACTGGAATGCTTATTAACGGCATACACATGCATACAGGTTCTGATATTTTAGATATTGATACTTTTTTGCGTGCTACAGAAATTTTGTTTGATGTTGCAAAACAGTTTACATCTATTAATTTTATAGACTTTGGTAGTGGTTTTAAAGTGCCCTACAAAGAAGGAGATATTTCTACAGACATAGAGCAACTGGGTGTTCAGCTTTCTGATCGTTTCAATTTGTTTTGTAAAGATTTTGGAAAAGAAGTTACTTTAATGTTTGAGCCAGGTAAATTTTTAGTTTCAGAAGCTGGCTATTTTTTGGCCAAAGTAAATGTAGTAAAACAAACTACCTCTACTGTTTTTGCAGGCATAGATAGCGGCTTTAATCATCTGATACGCCCAATGATGTATGATTCTTATCATCACATCAACAATATCTCTAATCCAACAGGAAGAGATCGGTATTACTCTGTAGTTGGTTATATCTGTGAAACAGATACTTTTGGTTCTAACCGAAGAATTAGTGAAATCTCTGAAGGTGATATTTTATGTTTTCAAAATGCTGGGGCCTACTGTTTTTCTATGGCTTCAAATTACAACTCAAGATACAGACCTGCAGAAGTAATGATTTATGAAAAGAATGATTATTTAATTCGTAAAAGAGAAACCTTTGAAGATCTTATAAAAAATCAGGAGATTATTGAATTTTAGACCCTAATCTTACTATTTTTATCTTTTTTATGTGAAAATAATTTTATGAGATTACAACCTTCTGCTCCTGCAGATATTCCTTCTATTGTACAAATTATTGAGGCTGCTAAAACTCATTTGGCATTTCTTAAAATAGACCAATGGCAAAATGGCTATCCCAATAAGGAACAAATAGAAAACGATGTTACTAATAATGAAAGCTATGTTGTATTAAATGATGAACAAACCATTATAGCAACAGCTATGTTTACTGTTCATCCAGAACCTACTTATAAAATAATTGAAGGAAAATGGCTAGTTCCCGAATCTGAAACATATGGAGTCATTCATAGATTAGCTATTGGAAAAGAATATAAAAATTCAGGAATTGCTACTTTTGTATTAAAAAGCTTTCATCAACAATTACTAAATAAAAACATTAAAAGTCTTAAGATTGATACTCATCAAGATAATCACGAAATGCAATCTCTGATTAAAAAATTAGGTTATGTATATTGCGGCATTATCTTCACCGATTATAATGCCAAAAGATTGGCATTTGAAAAAGTGATTTTTTAGATATTTCATACATTTCAATTACAGTAAATTTATAAATGAAAGTTTGTATTGCAGAAAAGCCTAGCGTTGCTAGAGAGATTGCTAACATTCTAGGAGCCAATACCAAACGAGATGGTTTCTACGAAGGAAATGGCTATGCTGTGACCTATACTTTTGGGCATTTATGTACCTTATTAGAGCCTAAAGATTACAAACCTCACTGGAAAAGTTGGGATTTGAATAATTTACCCATGCTGCCAGAACGTTTTAATACCAAAGTTACTGGAGATGCAGGCATAAAAAAACAATTTAATATTGTAAAATCTTTGTTTGAGAAAGCAACAGTAGTGATTAATTGTGGTGATGCTGGAACAGAAGGAGAACTCATTCAAAGATGGGTAATTAATCAGTGTAATTACAAAGGAAAAGTACAACGCTTGTGGATTTCTTCTCTTACTGAAGAAGCTATTAAAGAAGGGTTTAAGAATTTAAAACCCTCAGAAGAATATGATAATTTATACTATGCTGGTTTTTCTAGAGCCATTGGAGATTGGCTTTTAGGCTTAAATGCAACACGTTTATATACTGTAAAGTATGGCGGATACAAACAAGTATTATCTGTTGGAAGGGTGCAAACTCCAACTTTAGCCATGTTAGTAAATCGTTTTAAAGAAATTAACGATTTTAAGCCCCAGCCTTATTGGGAACTACAAACCACCTATAGAAACACCCTTTTTAATTATGAAGATGGTCGTTTTCTTCAACAAGAAGACGGACAGGTTTTAGCCGATAAAGTGAAAGAGTCTGATTTTGAAATAGTTTCTGTTACTAAAAAGAAAGGAAAAGAATATGCACCAAAATTATTTGATTTAACGGGCTTACAAGTGTATTGTAACAATAAATTTGGGTTTTCTGCAGATGAGACCTTAAAAATGGTGCAAAAATTATATGAAATGAAAGTAGTTACCTACCCTAGAGTTGATACTACTTTTTTACCAAATGATGTGTATCCTAAAATTTCTGGAATACTATCAAAACTAACAAACTATAGCCAACTAACACAACCACTTTTAGGAAGTAAGATAAAGAAATCTAAACGTGTTTTTGATGATAAAAAGGTCACAGATCACCATGCCATCATTCCTACAGGTATTCAAGGAAATTTACAGTACAATCAGCAGCAAGTATATGACATCATCACTCGAAGATTTATTGGTGTTTTTTATCCAGATTCTGATGTTTCAAACACAGCTGTTCTGGCAAAAGCTGCTGAAGTTCCTTTTAAAACAACAGGAAAAGAAATCTTAAGCAAAGGCTGGCGAGTTGCATTTGAAACAGAAGAGAGTTCCATAAAAAAAGAAATAAATCAACAAGTAACTTTGCCTGCATTTGAAAAAGGTGAAAAAGGAAGCCATGAACCTTCATTTTTAGAGAAAGAAACAAAACCGCCAAGAAACTTTACTGAAGCTAGTTTATTACGGGCCATGGAAACTGCAGGAAAGCAAGTAGATGATGATGAAATGCGGGAATTAATGAAAGAAAACGGAATTGGTAGACCTTCTACTAGAGCAAGCATCATTGAAACGTTGTTTAGACGAAAATATATTGAACGTAAAAAGAAGCTGGTGCTACCCACCCAAATAGGAATTGATTTGATAGATTTAATAGACAATGAATTGTTGAAATCTGCTGAACTAACTGGGCGTTGGGAAAAACGATTAAAAGAAATAGAACGTGGAGAATTTAATGCCGGAACTTTCATCAAAAACATGAAAAAAATGGTAGAAGAGTTGGTGTATGAAGTTCGATCAAATACTACTAAAACACGTATTTCTCATACTTCGGCAAAGGTTTCACCTACTACTTCCTCCAATAAAAAGGTAGCTCAACAAACAACACAAAAAAAACTAGTTGCAGGTAAGATATGTCCAAAATGTAACTCAGGAACTTTATTAAAAGGATCAAAAGCTTTTGGTTGCTCAGAATTTAATAAGACTTGTAATTTTGTGATGCCTTTTGAATTCTTAGGAAAGAAGATTTCAGAAAATCAATTACTTCGTTTGTTAGAGAAAAAATCTACTACCAATTTAAAAGGATTTAATACTGAAACTGGAAAAGTTGAAGGATTAATTCGGTTTGATGAAGCATTTACATTTACCTTAGAACCAAAGAAAATAGTGGCGCAAACCTCCAATGCCATTTCTTGTCCAAAATGTAAGAAAGGAACAGTAATTAAGGGTAAAAATGCCTACGGATGCTCTAATTACAACAAAGGCTGTGATTTTGTTTTTAGCTTTGATAACATCAAAAAAATTGCCAATGGAAAACCATTGACAAAAGAAACTGTTTTGAAAATTATATCAAGCTAATCAATCATTGTTTTTAAATACAAGTTTTCAACTTTTGCTCTAGCCCATGGTGTTGTTCTTAAAAACTTTAAACTAGATTTATAAGTAGGATTGTTCTTGAAAGCGTTTATATTTAAAATATTACCTAATTCTTCCCAGCCATATTCTAGATATAATTGTTCTAACATGGTGGCTAATTTTATTCCGTGTAACGGATTATTTGGTTGATCTTTGCTCATAAATACGTTCTATTTCATCTGAACTAATTATTGAATACTTCTTAGTACCATTTGCTAATAACAACATGCAAGTTGCAATTTTCTCAGGATTAATCATCCTATATTTTTTTAAATTTCTAATGAGTATAGGATTTAAAAATGTCATGACTATTTTGCCAATGTATTCTCCAAATCTAAATTCGTTGCGCTTACCTCCTATTAAAGAGGGTCTTAACAAATAGGTTCGTTGTATTTTTTGTTTTAAAACATCACGTTCCATTTCTCCTTTTGTTCTATTGTAAAAAATAGTACTAGATGCATCTGCTCCCATGGAGGAAATAACTAGAAATTGTTGAATTTTATTTTCTTTTGCTAATCTTGCTGCCTTTAAAGGAATACCATAATCTATGGTTTTATAAACAGATTTATCCTTCGTTTTAGCCTTGGTTGTTCCAATACAACAAAACACCTCATCAGCTATAAAATCATTTTTATGATTTTGTAACTCCAACAAATCTATGATGAATTCTTTAATTTTTTTTGAATTATTGTTAACAGAGCTTCTAGAAAAGAGCTTTATTGTATCGTATCTATCATCAGCAATTAACTTATTTAAAAGTAAACCTCCTGTAAGACCTGTAGCACCTATAATGATGGCTGTTTTTGACATTATTTATCTAAATTTGGTAAAAATAAAGGCATATGAGTTACTCGTTTTAAATTAACAGAGACTCTTCCATTTAATTTTCTTAGCTACTTTGTTCATAAATCTGTAATGCCTTTTATAAGAGCAAATCTATTCAATTTTAATTAACTTAGCAGGTATAATATACCGTATTAATAATGAAAAATCTTATTGCTTTATTTTTGATTTCTCTTACTTATTTTAGTGGGTTTGCACAACAAACTAATTTTTCAAAACAAGATACACTAAGAGGAAGTATTACCCCAGAAAGAATCTGGTGGAATTTGCTTCACTATAATTTAGACTTTAAGGTATCTCCTTCCTCAAAAAGTATTGAAGGTAGTAATCTGATCCGTTATGAAGTTTTGAGTCAAAATCAGCTCATGCAGATTGATTTACAACCACCCATGAAAATTACATCTGTATTAGAAAATAACAAAAGCTTAGACTACAAACGCAATGGCAACGTTTATTATATCGTATTAAAAAAAAATCAACAAATTGGAGCAATAAATGAAATTACCATTCATTTTGAAGGTGCTCCAAAAATTAGCAATAATCCTCCTTGGGATGATGGTTTCACTTGGAAAAAAGATAAAAATGGCACTGATTTTATAGCTACTTCTTGTCAAGGAGGTGGCTCTAGTATTTGGTGGCCATCTAAAGATCACATGTATGATGAACCAGACCAAGGTATTGAGTTAAGTATTACAGCTCCTAAACATTTAATGAGTGTTGCAAATGGAAGGCTCATTCATACAAAAGAAAACTCCAATCAAACCAACACAGCTACTTGGAAGGTTGTAAATCCAATTAATAATTATGGTGTGAATATAAATATTGGTGATTATGTTCATTTTTCTGAAAAGTACAAGGGAAAAAAAGGGGTGTTAGATTGTGATTATTATGTCTTATCCTATAATCTAGAAAAGGCAAAAAAACAATTTAAAGAAGTTTCTAGAACTCTAGAAGCATTTGAACATTGGTTTGGACCTTATCCTTTTTATGAAGATAGTTTTAAATTGGTTGAAGTTCCTTATTTAGGGATGGAACACCAAAGCTCTGTTACTTATGGTAATGGATATCAAAATGGCTACAAAGGATCAGATTTAAGTGGTTCTGGTTGGGGCTTAAAGTTTGACTTCATTATAGTTCATGAAAGTGGTCATGAATGGTTTGCAAATAGCATTACCAATATAGATATGGCAGATATGTGGATACATGAAAGTTTTACTGCCTATTCAGAGAGTCTATTCTTAGACTATCATTTTGGAACAGAAGCTAGTAATGCCTATGTAACAGGCACTCGTAAAAAAATTCAAAATGATCGTCCAATCATAGGAGATTATAATGTAAATAGTAGTGGATCTAGTGATATGTATTATAAAGGAGCTAACATGTTGCATACCCTTCGCCAAATTATTGATAATGATGAAAAATGGCGTTCCATATTAGTAGGGTTGAATTCAAATTTTTATCATCAAACTGTAAGTACACAACAAATAGAAAACTATATAAACAAACATATTAAAATTGATCTAACAGCCTTTTTTGAACAATACTTACGAACCATCAAAATACCGTTCTTAGAGTATAAATTAGAAAACAATGATTTATCTTACAGATGGTCTAATGTTGTTGATGACTTTTCAATACCCATAAAAGTATACCTTAATACTACATCTCATTGGATTCGTCCAACAAGCAATTGGAAAAAGTTAGCATTGGATAAAAATATCAGCACTTTTTCGGTAGATAAAAACTTTTATATTCAGATAAAAAACAAGTCGAATTAAATCTTTTTAATTAATAATTAATTGATAATTTTACCTTTTTAAAAATCATACATTAATGAAAAATACAGCATTAACTCATATTCATGAATCATTAGGGGCAAAAATGGTGTCTTTTGCAGGATACAATATGCCAGTACAGTATGAAGGAGTAACAGCAGAACATTTAACCGTTAGAAGTGCTGTTGGCGTTTTTGATGTTAGTCATATGGGTGAGTTTTTAGTAGAAGGAACCGAGGCCCTAACCTTACTTCAAAAAGTAACATCTAATGATGTGTCTAAACTAGCAATTGGTGATGCTCAGTATTCTTGTTTGCCTAATGATATTGGTGGAATAGTAGATGATTTAATTTGCTATCGTTTAAAAGAACAAACCTACTTACTAGTTGTAAATGCCTCTAATATTGAAAAAGATTGGAATTGGATTCAAAAACACAACCAAACTATTGGTGCAGAATTAAAAGACCTATCTGACAGCTACTCTTTATTAGCAATTCAAGGGCCCAAAGCTATTGAAGCAATGCAATCATTAACATCTATTGATTTAGCTGAAATTTCATTTTATACATTTAAAATAGCTGATTTTGCTGGTGCAGAAAATGCTATCATTTCAGCAACGGGTTATACAGGTTCTGGTGGGTTTGAAATCTACGTAAAAAATGAGCAAGTAGCCGAAGTTTGGAAAAAAATATTTGCAGCTGGAGATCCTTATGGAATTAAGCCAATTGGCTTAGCTGCTAGAGATACCCTGCGTTTAGAAATGGGCTATTGTTTGTATGGAAATGACATTAATGATACTACTTCTCCTATTGAAGCAGGTTTGGGTTGGATTACGAAATTCACAAAAGACTTTGTAAATTCAGAGAATTTAAAAGCTCAAAAAGAAGCTGGAATAACCAAAAAACTAGTTGCATTTGAATTAACTGAAAGAGGTATTCCAAGACATGATTATAAAATTGTGGATGCTGATGGAAAAGTAATAGGAATTGTAACTTCTGGTACGATGAGCCCATCTCTGAGTAAAGGTATTGGAATGGGATATGTACCCAAAGAAATTTCAAAACCAGGAAATGAAATTTTTATTCAAGTTAGAAAAAAACAAATCCCTGCAACGATTATAAAATTGCCTTTTTACAAGGGGTAGTTACTAATAAAATAACTAAAAAGCCTGTTGCTATGCAACAGGCTTTTTTATTTCTAAAATCTTAAAATGATACTTAGTCCTTCTTAGTGTTTAGCCTTCGCCTAAACGTTAAATCTAAAATGCATAACATCTCCGTCTTGCACCACGTATTCTTTTCCTTCCACTCTCATTTTACCAGCTTCTTTTACTTTAGCTTCTGTACCATAAGTCACATAGTCTTCATAACTAATAGTTTCTGCTCGAATAAATCCTTTTTCAAAGTCGGTATGAATTACTCCAGCTGCTTGCGGCCCTGTAGCTCCAATAGGTATCGTCCAGGCTCTAACCTCCTTTACACCCGCTGTAAAATACGTTTGAAGATTTAATAATGTGTATGCAGAACGAATTAATCTAGAAACACCTGCCTCTTCAAGCCCCATGTCTTCTAGGAATAATTGTCGCTCTTCATAATCTTCTAATTCTGTAATATCTGCCTCTGTTCCAACAGCTAATACAATAACCTCTGCGTTCTCGTCTTTTACTGCTTCATTTACTTTATCTACATATGCATTTCCTGTAACTGCAGAATTCTCATCTACATTACACACATACAAAACTGGCTTCGCTGTTATAAACTGTAAAGAAGTTACAAATTCTTGTTCTTTCTCATTAAAGTTAATAGCTCTTATAGAAATCCCTTTAAGTAAGGTTTCTTCTACTTTTAGTAGTACTACTAATTCTGCTTGCGCTTCTTTATTTCCTGTTTTTGCAGTTCTTTTTACACGCTCTAAACGTTTTTGAACTGTTTCTAAATCTTTTAATTGTAATTCAATATCAATAGTTTCTTTGTCTCTTACAGGATCAATTGAAGTATCTACATGTATAATATTATCATTATCAAAACAACGCAACACATGCAATAAAGCATCTGTCTCACGAATATTTGCTAAAAACTGATTTCCCAAACCTTCTCCTTTACTTGCTCCTTTTACCAAGCCTGCAATATCTACAATTTCTACAGTTGCTGGCAATACTTTTTCTGGATTTACCAACTCTTCTAATTTCTCTAAACGAGTATCTGGTACGTTTACCACTCCAATATTTGGTTCTATCGTACAAAAAGGAAAGTTAGCACTTTGTGCTTTTGCATTAGATAAACAATTAAATAAGGTAGATTTTCCTACGTTGGGTAATCCTACAATTCCGGCTTTCATATACTATAATTTTGAGATTGCAAATATAATTGTTATTCTTTCTCTTTAATGAATTTTAATTGAAAGAATTCTTCAACTATTATCATACTATTATGAAGGATTTAAATTCACTGTTATTCTCGAAATTAATTTTAATTACAGTAACTAATTTTAAGGTATAGTGTTTTTAAAGCAATAGATAGAAAAAGTATGGGTTTATCACCTATGTAATTGTGGCACAAAAGATGTAAGAAACTATTCTTGATGCATAAATTTTTGCTTCCCTAATAGTTCTTCTTGTGTTTCTACATTATTTTCATCTGGTACGCAACAATCTACAGGGCATACAGCTGCACACTGAGGTTCTTCGTGAAAACCAACACATTCGGTACATTTATCTGCTACTATGTAGTAGATCTCATCAGAAATAGGTTCTTGCTCGTCATCAGAATTGGCAGATTTTCCGTTGGGTAATACTACATTTCCGGTTAAATCTGTTCCGTCAGAAAACTTCCAATCATCAGCACCTTCGTAAATGGCTGTGTTAGGGCATTCGGGTTCACAAGCCCCGCAATTTATACATTCGTCTGTTATGATGATAGCCATCTTTATTCTCTTTAGTTTGTGTAACTTTGCATTGCAAAAATAAACCCTAAAAAGGTAGCAACCAAAATAAATGAGTAGTATTCAAAATAGAATTGATGCTTTTGCAGCATTAGGTAATTTTTTAAGTCAGTTCTCTTCAAACAAAATTGAAAAAAAAGAGACCGTTTTACACAACGAATTATTTTATGATGGTTTTATTCATCAAATAAAATTAGCAGAACAATACAACTCTTGGTTTACCAAAGAATCTATTCTTTTTTCCATAGAAAACTGGGCTCATGCTTTAACAAAAGAAAATTTAGTTAGCTGGATATCAAAAGAAATTATTGAAGAAAGTACTTCAAAAACTGTAGCCATTGTAATGGCTGGAAACATTCCTTTAGTTGGTTTTCATGATTTTTTATCGGTGCTAATTTCTGGACATTCGGTATTGGTAAAACAGTCTTCAAATGACAAACATTTAATTCCTTTTTTAGCTAAATATTTAGAATATGCTGAAGAATCATTTAAAGGAAAAATATCATTCACAGAAGAAAAACTAACAGGGTTTGACGCTGTAATAGCTACCGGAAGCACTAATACTACTCGCTATTTTGAGTATTATTTTAAAAACAAACCTTCTATTATTCGTAAAAATAGAAATTCTGTTGCAGTTATTACAGGAACTGAATCTAGTGATGATTTTGAAAACTTAAGTAATGATATTTTTCATTATTTTGGACTAGGATGTAGAAGCGTTTCTAAATTATTTGTTCCAAAAGAATATAATTTTGATCAATTTTTTCAGGGCATGTACAAGCAACATGAAATTATTAACAATGCAAAATATGCCAACAATTACGATTACAACAAGGCCGTCTATTTAATGAGTGAATTTTCTATCTTAGAAAATGGATTTTTAATGATTAAAGAAGACGAAAGTTTTGCTTCTCCTATAGCCACTATTTTTTATGAATATTATGACAATCTGAATGATTTAAAAATAAAAATTCAAACAGAACATGAAAACATACAATGTATCGTAGCCAATAACTTTATTGAAAATGAAGTGAAGTTTGGTCAAACACAACATCCAAAATTATGGGACTATGCAGATGGAGTAAATACCATTCAGTTTTTATCTAAAATTTAATTTATAAAGGCATTATATTCATAAATTTTTTAGAAATTTGCCACTTGAAAATCAAGACAAAATGAAAAAACACAACTTTAGTGCCGGACCATGTATCTTACCTGAGGAAGTCTTACAACAAGCCTCAAAAGCAGTCATCGATTTTAATAATGACGATCTTTCGTTACTAGAGATATCTCACAGAAGTAAACCTTTTGTAGCTGTTATGGAGAACGCAAAATCACTTACCTTAGAATTGCTAGGATTAGAAAACAAGGGCTACCAAGTGCTGTTTTTACAAGGAGGAGCCAGTACTCAGTTTTTAATGACTGCCTATAACTTATTAAACAAGAAAGCTGCCTATTTAAATACAGGTACTTGGTCAGATAAAGCGATCAAAGAAGCTAAGTTATTTGGTGAATTAGTTGAAGTTGCTTCTTCAAAAGATAAAAATTTCACCTACATTCCTAAAGGATATGATATTCCTTCAGATGCAGATTATTTTCACTGTACTAGCAACAATACCATATTTGGTACCCAAATTAAAGATTTTCCAACACTAGATATTCCTCTAATTTGCGATATGAGTTCTGATATTTTTTCACGTCAATTAGATTTTTCAAAATTTGACTTAATTTATGCAGGAGCTCAAAAAAATATGGGACCAGCTGGTACTACAGTTATTATTATAAAAGAAGACATTTTAGGAAAAGTAGAAAGAACAATCCCTTCTATGTTAAACTATAAAGTACATATAGGAAAAGAGAGTATGTTTAATACTCCAGCAGTATTTCCAATCTATGTTTCTATGTTAACATTAGAATGGCTAAAAGAGTTGGGTGGTATACCTTTCATTGAAAAAGTAAATGAAAAGAAAGCTGATTTGTTATACGGAGAAATTGACAGAAATCCATTATTTTCTGGTGTAGTTGCAAAAGAAGATAGAAGTATTATGAATGCTACGTTTTCTTTACAAGACAACGCCTTAACAGATCGTTTTGATATGCTCTGGAAGGAAGCAAGAATTAACGGATTAAATGGTCATAGAAGTGTTGGTGGCTACAGAGCTAGCATGTACAATGCCTTGCCATTATTTAGTGTTCAGGCATTGGTAGATACCATGCAAGAATTAGAAAGAAAAGCATAATTAAAAGATAACCGCTATTGCGGAAACTAAAGATGAAAATATTAGCAAACGACGGAATTTCACAAAGTGGAATAGACGCGCTACAACAAGGCGGATTTGAAGTAATTACTACAAAAGTTGCTCAAGTACAATTAGAGAAATTTATTAATGAGCATCAAATAGATGCCATATTGGTAAGAAGTGCTACACAGGTAAGACAAGAATTAATAGATGCCTGTCCTAGTATTAAATTAATAGGGCGTGGTGGTGTTGGTATGGATAATATTGATGTTGATTATGCAAAAGACCAAGGCTTGCATGTCATTAATACCCCTGCTGCATCTTCTAGTTCTGTAGCAGAATTAGTTTTTGCTCACCTCTTTGGAATGGTTCGTTTCTTACACCAATCAAATAGAGAAATGCCTTTAGATGGAGATTCTCGTTTTAAAGATTTAAAAAAAGCATATGCTTCAGGTTCTGAACTTAGAGGAAAAAAAATTGGCATCATAGGTTTTGGTAGAATAGGTCAAGAAGTTGCTAAAATTGCCTTAGGCCTAGGTATGGAAGTTATTGCAAATGATCACTTTACAGAAAGTGCTCCTATTACTATAGAATTTTTTAATGGCCAGCGTATTACCATTCCTATAGAAACAACAGATTTAGATACTTTATTAAAAGAAAGCGACTTTATTAGCTTGCATGTTCCTGTTCAAGACAGTTATGTTATCGGCGAAAAAGAAATTGAAAAGATGAAAACTGGTGTTGGTATTGTAAATGCTGCAAGAGGTGGTGTTATTGATGAGATGGCGTTAATTAATGCTATTGAAACTAAAAAGATAAAGTTTGCAGGATTGGATGTATTTGAAAAAGAACCCGCTCCTGAAATTCAGTTATTAATGAATCCAGAATTGTCTCTAACTCCTCATATTGGTGCTGCTACAATAGAAGCACAAGATAGAATAGGAACAGAATTAGCAACACAAATCATCGCATTATTAAAAGCATAATAGATTACTTAGCACATAATTAAGTTCAATTGATTGTGATTTTAAGTAATTTTTTTTCAAATTAACACTAGTAATGGCCATTGTAAAACCTTTTAAAGCAGTAAGACCAAGCAGAGATAAAGTAGCCTTAGTGTCTTCTAAATCTTACGAAGCTTATACTCCAGCAGAATTAGGAGCCAAACTAGATTTTAATCCGTTTACATTTTTACACATCATACATCCAGGATACAAACATCCTCAAGAAATATCTAGTGACCAACGTTTTCAAATGGTGCATGATAGCTACAAAGAATTTAAAGAGAACGGTATCTTTATTAAAGAAGACTCTGCTTCATTTTATGTGTATGAAAGCTCTGATTCTCGTAACTCATTTTGTGGAATAATTGCCGCAACAGCAGTAGATGATTATAACAATGGACTCATAAAAAAACATGAAGGGACAATAAAAAAAAGAGAGCAATTATTTGAAACCTATCTAAAAGCTGCTGGATTTAACGCTGAACCTGTTTTATTAATGTATGAAGATGATGTGGCTTTTGATGATTTACTTCTTACAATAAAAAAAGAAAGACCAGAATATGAATTTTCAACAACTGATAAAAGGCTGCATCGTTTGTGGCTAGTTCAAGATTCCGAAAATATAGAAAAAATCACTTCTTTTTTTAACAAAAAAGATGCACTATACATTGCGGATGGGCATCATAGAAGTGCCTCTTCTGCCCTATTAAAAAAGGACTTACAAGCAGAAAATATAGATCATAAAGGAACAGAAAATTATAATTATTTTATGAGTTATTTGATTCCAGAATCTAATTTAAAAATTTCAGAATTTAATCGTTTTATAAAAGACTTAAACGGCTATACTGATAAAGAGTTCTTCTCTAAATTAGAAACAAGTTTCATCATAAAAAACCATGGCTCTAATTTTAAAACTCCTACTAAAAAACATCAGTTTAGCATGTATTTAAATGGTGATTTTTTTATATTACAACTTAAAGATTATGTCTATAATTACTCTGATGCGCTAAGTAAATTAGATACAGAGATTTTGTACAGAACCATCTTACAACCAATCTTAGGGATAGAAGACTTACAGAACAATAATCGCATTGGTTACACTAATAATAAACTAGACATCCTATCTCTAAAATCTAATGTAGACAATGGTTCTTACAAAGTTGGTTTTGGTATGTTGCCAATTACAATAGATGAAATGAAAGAAATTGCAGATGCAAAATTAATAATGCCGCCAAAAACTAGCTATATTGAACCTAAATTAAGAAGTGGGCTAACCATGTATGAATTTTAATTATGAAGTATATAAAAGATAATTTAGAAAAAATAAACGCATCAATCTCAGAAGATATTGTTTTGGTGGCAGTTTCTAAAACCAAACCAATTGCAGATCTACAGGAAGCTTATGATGTTGGTCAGAGAGTTTTTGGAGAAAACAAAATACAAGAAATGGTTGCTAAGTATGACGCCTTGCCAAAAGATATTAAATGGCATATGATTGGGCATCTACAAAGTAATAAGGTGAAATACATGGCTCATTTTGTTGATTTAATTCATGGTGTAGACAGTTTTAAAACATTAAAAGAAATTAACAAGCAAGCTAAAAAGCACGACAGAATTATCAGTTGTTTATTGCAGGTAAGAATTGCAAAAGAGGAAACAAAGTTTGGCTTACCATATGAAGAAATTTCAACTATTTTACATGCTGAGGAGTTAAAAAACCTCACAAACATAAACATTGCTGGTTTCATGGGAATGGCAACATTTACCTCAGACGAGACTATTTTAGATGAAGAGTTTTCATCATTAAAAGCTTTTTTTGACCAAAACAAACCTCAGCACCCAAGTCTTAAAATACTCTCTATGGGTATGAGTGGAGATTATAACATAGGCATTAGAAACGGTAGCACTATGATTAGAGTTGGTAGCTCTATATTTGGTGCTAGAAATTATATAGCATAAGATTTGTACGCAATTTTAGACATAGAAACAACCGGAGGAAAATTTAATGAAGAGGGCATTACAGAAATTGCCATTTATAAATTTGATGGACATACTACCGTAGACCAATTCGTAAGCCTTGTAAATCCTGAGAAACCAATTCAAGAATTTGTTGTAAAACTTACAGGTATTAACAACAAAATGCTTAGAAATGCTCCTAAGTTTTTTGAAGTTGCCAAACGAATTGTTGAAATCACAAAAGATGTAACCTTAGTAGCTCATAATGCTGAATTTGACGCCAGAATATTAAAAACAGAATTTGATAGATTGGGGTTTGACTACCAAAGAAATTCTATTTGTACAGTAGAATTGAGTAGAAAATTAATTCCTGATGAAAATTCATATAGTCTAGGTAAATTATGTAAATCACTTGGTATTCCAATGAGCGATAGACATCGAGCTTCTGGAGATGCATTAGCCACTGTTCAATTGTTTAAATTGCTATTAGACAAAGACAGTAATAAAGAAATTGTACAAAACTCTATTAAATACTTTGACAATAGAGATGTAAAAGATAAAATGAATACTATTTTAGATGCCATCCCAGATAAAATGGGTATCTATTATATACACAATGTAGATGGTAAGGTTATTTTTATTGGAAGAGGACACAACCTAAAATCTGAGGTTACCAAACTTTTTCTCAAACAAAGTAAACGCGCTATAAAAATTCAAGAAAGAGTAGATACAGTTACCTACCAATTTGCTGGAAATGAATTGTTTAATAGATTAAAATACTATCTAGAATTAGAAACCTTGCAACCAAAATATAATTTCAATAAGAAGAAGAAATTAAGAGATCTGCACTTTGCTCATCCAGACTTTATTCTTCAACTAAAAGGGCGAGAAATAGAGGAAAATGCTCTTATTTTAGTTGAAAAAGATGAAGTAGTAGGCTATGGTTATACAAATTTATCTTTTCAAGAATCACAAATAACAATTTTAAAATCTCTACTTACCCCTATTGAGCACAAAGAATTGGCAAAAACTATTGTTAAAAATTATTTGAAAAATAATACGGGTTCAAAAATCAAACGATTTTGAAAACTCATTAAAAAAAATCAATACAATAATTTATTAATAAGACACCAGATATCGTCTCTACTAAAGAAAATTAATTTGTAGTATCTTGTGACCACATAATATCATTTTTTGAATACAACACCCAAAAATAAAATATCAATAAAGCAACGAATTCATGAAGTAATTTATGAAGCAGATACAAAAGCTGGAAAGCTTTTTGATGTAATTTTACTCATTGCCATTATTGCTAGTATCGTATTTGTAATGCTTGAAAGCGTTCAAAGTATTAATGACAACTATGGTACCTTTTTAAACATTGCTGAGTGGGTAATCACTATTCTATTTTCTTTAGAGTATATCCTACGAATTATATCCGTTAAAAAACCGTGGAACTATATTTTTAGTTTCTATGGCATTATAGATCTTCTATCAACTATTCCAAAATACGTCTCTTTATTAATAATTGGTAGTCATAACTTAGCAGCACTAAGAGCCTTAAGATTATTAAGAGTCTTTAGAATTTTAAAAATAGCGCGCTATATCGGTGCCTCTAATAGACTATTGGTTGCACTCAGATCAAGCAGAGCAAAAATTGCTGTGTTTTTATTATTTGTGTTAATTCTCTGTATTATTTTAGGAACCATTATGTATATGGTTGAAGGATCAGAAAATGGATTCAATAGTATTCCAAGAAGTGTTTATTGGGCCATTGTAACCCTTACAACTGTTGGATATGGAGATATTGCTCCCGCAACTGCCTTGGGACAATTAATAGCAAGTGCTATTATGATTTTAGGATATGCTATTATTGCAATTCCTACAGGAATTGTTGGTTCAGAAATGATCAATGCAAAAATCCATACAAATACTCAAGTTTGTCCAAATTGTATGCGAGACACACATCAAGATGGTGCTGAATTTTGTTATCATTGTGGAGATAAACTCAATGAATAAGGTGTAAAATGACTTCTAAAAACAAAAAACTAATCAGCATTATAGGGCCTACTGCTATAGGCAAAACCTCCTTAAGTATTTTACTGGCTAAACACTTTAGCACAGAAGTTATTTCTTGTGACTCTAGACAGTTTTTTAAAGAAATGACCATTGGTACTGCTGTGCCTAGTAGAGAAGAATTAGCAACTGTTCCTCATCATTTTATTCAGGATAGAAGTATTTTTAATGATTATAATGTTGGATCATTTGAAAAAGATGCGCTACAAACTCTAGAGAAACTATTTCAAAAACATGACATTGTTATTATGGTGGGAGGAAGTGGCTTGTATGCACAAGCAGTTTTAAAAGGTCTTGATGATTTTCCGAAAGTTGACCCTTCCATAAGAGTACGTTTAAAACATATTCTTGAAACCGAAGGAATCATTCCTTTGCAACAGCAACTCAAAGAATTAGATGTACAAACATACAATACTATTACGCTAGACAATCCTCAGAGGGTTATAAGAGCACTAGAAATCTGTATAGGAACAAAACTCCCTTATTCTAGTTTTACAGGAAAAGCCAAAGAAAAAAGAAATTTTAACTCAATTACTGTTGGTTTACATGCAGATCGTCAAAAAATCTATGATAGAATAAATTATAGAGTTGATTTAATGATAGAAAATGGATTGCTAGAGGAAGCTAAACAGTTATACGCTCATAGAAACTTAAATGCATTACAAACGGTTGGTTACAAAGAATTGTTTTCTTTTTTTGATGGAGAAATTACTAAAGAATTTGCCATAGAAGAAATAAAAAAGAATACCAGAAGATTTGCTAAAAGACAATTAACTTGGTTTCGAAAAGATACAGACATCTTATGGTTTGATTTTGAAGAAGATCTAGAAAATATCATAAAATCAATAAAAGCTGTTATTTAACTATTTTTAAAGAGTATAATATTTTTAAAAGTCGATCACTTTTTTATCTTTGCCTAAATTATACAAACAAATGAAAAGTAAAATATTAGTAATCGCTCTTTGCTTTGCAGGTTTTTTTGCAAACGCACAAACAAAGGTTGGAACTATCAATTCTGAATTCATAGTTGGTTTGATGCCAGAGGCTAAAAATGTTCTAAGTGATTTAAATGTCTATGCCACAAAATTAGACTCTTCTTATCAAGTTAAATTAGCAGATTACAATGCTAAAGTAGCTGCATTTCAAAAACTAGATCCTAGTCTTTCAGATAACTTTAAAAAGATTAAAGTTGAAGAAATTAATGAATTGGAACAAGACTTACAAAAAAGCCAGCAAAATGGAAATAGTTTAATAAATCTTAAAAGAGATCAGTTAATGAATCCATTGTATAAAATTTTAGGTGAAGCTATTACTGAAGTAGCAAAAGCTGAAGGTTTTACACAAGTTTTAACTTCTTCTGGTAATGAATTTGCATACATAGACGAAGCTTTTGATATTACAGAAAAAGTAATGGCTAAATTGGGTGTAAAAATGCCTCCGCCATCTAAGAAGTAATTTTCTGACTAAATATTACCAATAAAAAAGAGAAGCTTTCGCTTCTCTTTTTTATTGATATGTTTTCAAATATTATCTCCTGCTATAATTTGGAGCTTCTTTAGTAATAGCTACATCATGAGGATGGCTTTCATTAATACCCGAAGCAGTAATTCTAACAAATTTGCCAGTATTTTTTAATGTGTCTATATCTTTAGAACCACAATATCCCATTCCTGCTCGTAAGCCTCCAATAAATTGATGAATACTTTCATCTAAATCTCCTTTGTAAGGAACTCTTCCAACAATTCCTTCTGGAACTAATTTCTTTATATCATCTTCTACATCTTGGAAATAGCGATCTTTAGAACCTTGCTTCATGGCTTCTACAGAACCCATACCTCTGTAAGATTTAAATTTTCTTCCTTCGTAAATAATGGTTTCTCCTGGAGATTCTTTTGTTCCTGCTAAAAGTGACCCTAACATTACACAATCTGCTCCAGCTGCTATAGCTTTAGGAATATCTCCTGTATAACGTATTCCACCATCAGCAATTACTGGTACTCCAGAACCTTTAATTGCTTCTGCAACTTCTAACACTGCAGAAAATTGAGGAAATCCAACACCTGCAACAACTCTAGTTGTACATATAGAGCCAGGTCCTATCCCTACTTTTACTGCATCTGCTCCTGCTGCTACTAGATATTTTGCAGCCTCTGCTGTTGCAATATTTCCAACAACCACATCTAATTCTGGAAATGATTTTTTTACCGCTTTTAGAACAGTTACCACACCTTTTGTATGTCCGTGAGCTGTATCAATAATTACAGCATCTACACCAGCATTCACTAAAGCTTCTGCTCTATCTACAGCGTCTCCAGTTACGCCTAAGGCAGCTGCAACTCGTAATCTTCCAAAACTATCTTTATTGGCAATTGGTTTTTGAGTTACTTTGGTAATATCTCTAAAAGTAATTAAGCCTCTTAATTTGTAATGATCGTCTACAATTAATAGTTTTTCAATTTTATTTTGTTGTAGTATAGATTCTGCACCTTTTAAGGAGGTTCCTACAGAAGCAGTAATTAAATTCTCTTTTGTCATTACTTCAACAATAGCTCTTTCGTTGTCGTGTTCAAAACGTAAATCTCTATTAGTAACTATTCCTTTTAATATTCCTGCATCGTCTACAATGGGTATTCCACCAATTTTATGCTCACGCATGGCATTTTTTGCATCTATAACAATAGCATTTAATGGCAAGGTAACAGGGTCTATGATCATCCCACTTTCTGCTCTTTTTACTTTTCTAACCTCTTGTGCCTGTTGCTCAATAGTCATATTTTTATGCAACACACCTATACCACCTTCTCTTGCTATGGCAATGGCCATAGATGATTCGGTAACAGTATCCATAGCTGCAGATACTATAGGAACGTTAATTGTAATGTTTCGAGTAAATTTTGTTTGAATGTTTACCTCTCTTGGAAGAACATCAGAATAGGCAGGAACTAAAAGAACGTCATCATACGTTAAACCTTCACCTAGTATCTTAGAATCGTGAGCAATCATAGTGCAATCAACTTAAAATTAATTGCAGCCAAATTTACAAAATATTTATGGAAATAATGATAATAAATGACTGCAAGAATTATTAGGTGATTTTATCGTACTTACTTAGCCAACAATATTCACTAAAGTTTTTTCCAGAAGAAGCCCCTAACAGAAACAACATTCCTACATAGCCTTTTACGTAAAATAAAAATAACATAAATAGATACCCTACATGATTGGTATCTCCATAAATGAGATTTTTCGTTAAAATAGTGGACAGTAAACTTAGCAAAAAGATTGAAATTCCTAAATTTTCTACGTTTTTTACACCCCAATATTTAATTTTTCTTAATGGATGAAGATCGGTACCCCATTTGTGAATTAAATAATAATACCCATTCCCCATAGGAGCAAATAAAAGAGGATCATCTGCTTTGTCTAAACGAAACAATTTAGAGGGTGCTATAATCTTAAAACCATCTAGAATAGTTTGATGTTTTTTTTCTAATGTAGTTATCTTGTCTACGACAATTTCCGGATAAGATCCTTTGAAATATTTTGTGTCTAAAAAACGAAGGCGATAATTAATGCATATTTTCTCTATGTGAGATATGTGAAAAATTGCATTTGTATCTACTTCATCAATATTAAAAGTATTAACGTTTTTATTAATAGGTGAAGCAGAGAGTCTCTCTAAAACTGATTTATTAGTTACAGTTATTTCATTAAAGATTGATTGAACCCACTCAATAATATCATTAGATTGGAGATTTTTTTTTCTTTCTTTAACCAGTTTTTTGTGTAGATCTATAGATTTTAACATGATTAATTTATTTTTTATAAAATTACGATAAAGTTCATAAAATTTGATGTAAAAATAGCGATTTTAACAATTTTGAATTATTCTTAATAAACAATTAAAAACCCTATTTATTAAAATTTAAATTGCAAAGTAACATACCAATTTCTTGGAATAGAAGGGATAATTCCAGGTCCTGGATATCCAGTTGCTCTTCTTGTAAAATAAACCTTATCTAAAACATTATTAATACCTGTCTCTAATTTCATAAATTTATAGGTATACGAAGCTGAAATATCTAAAACATCATATGCTGGAATCATTCCTGTTATTCCACTAACATCACCAGTTACTGAATTACTAGCATCAGAAAACTGGTCAGATAAATAGGTGTATTGAATACTAGAACTAACGTTTTGATAGCCAAATCTAATTCCTGTTTTAATATTAAAATCTGGCACAAATTCAACTTTATTCCCCTTAATTCCATTGGTAATTACTCTTGTATACTTAGAGTTGATAACTGATGTGTTTACAAAATAATTAAGACTAAATCGATCTCCTATTGTAAGTATTTTTTTTAAATTAAAATCCAAAACAGACTCTAGGCCCATAATAGTTGCATCACCTATATTAGTTCTTAATTGACCTAGATTGTTAATTGGTGGAATTGAGGTAAATAAAAAGCCTATTCGATCTTTATAAAAAAGACTAAAAAAACCAATATCATAAGAAACCCAGCTATTTAGATTTCCTCTTGCACCAACATCTACCGTAAAACCATTTTCATCTTTTAAACTAGGGTCTACAGCATTTGATGGATTAACTATGTTTACATCAGAAAATGTAATAGAGCGATAATTTTGAGAAATATTTCCGTAAATTTCTAAATAAGTTGATGGCTTAAAACTTGCACCAAGACCTAGTAAAATAAAAGAACGTTCTTTAGCGTCATTAATAAGGTTCTCCTCTCCTCCTATAGGGTTTCCTGCTGCATCAAAATTTGTTCTTCTTGATGATCCTTGACTTTCAGTTTTGATGTATTCAAACCGTGCACCAGGTGTAATTGAAAAATTGTCTGAAAGATAAAATATGTTCTCCCCGAATAGGGCAATATTTAAGTTTGGGTTTTTAAATTCACCTTGTATTCTATAATTGGGAAATTGGTCAGTAGTAACTGAAAAATCTGCTCCAACACCATCTGTTCCTGGACCTTGGTAATCATTATTTTCAGCCTTATAAAATTTAGCACCAAATAAATAAGTTGCTTTTTTTCCGAATACTCTATAAGAACTAAGAATACGTGTTTCTAAACCAAAATTATTAAAATCACCAGTTAGAAGTTCTCTAGCTTCTCCTGTATCTGGAAGATCTACTCTTCTAATTCTATAGCCAATTGATTTTCGAGATGCATTCAATCCAAAAAAATTGAATGATAGATTTGTTTTACTTGAAATTTTATGAGCCCATTTAAAATTATACAAAAGCCAATCTACCTTAAACCAATTTCTTTCTCTATTACTTTGAAATGGATTATTTGAATACATCTGATCACTTAAACCACCCGCTTGCTGAGCTAAATAGTCTAAATAGGTAATTTCTATTGAAAATTTATTCTTTTTATTATAATCATAGCCTAAATAAAAAAAAATGTTTTTAGATTCAAACTCAGAATTAGGTCTAAAACCGTCTCCTCTTTTGTAATTAAAGTATGAATAATAAGAAAGTTTATTTTTAGTTCCACTAAGGCTAGTAAAATTGGTATATAAGCCAAAACTACCCGCAGTATTTCTTGTTGTAATTTCTAATACTTTATTTGGGTTTGGTAATTTTGTGATAAAATTTACCAGACCTCCAAATTGAGTCCCGTATTGTAAAGAAGCAGCTCCTCTGACAACTTGTATTTCTTCTAATCCTTCTGATGCTGGTGTATAATAACTTTCTGGATATCCTAGCACATCTGCACTAATATCGTATCCATTTTGTCTTGTGTTAAAATTGGAAGTTCTGTTAGGATCTAAACCACGACCCCCAATATTTAATTGTAACCCTGCATCATCATTTTGAAAAATATTTAAGCCCGCAACCTGACTATAAATTTGTCTTGCATTATTGGAAGCTAGGTTAGCCATAGATTGAGCCACCAATACCACCTCAGTTTTCTTTCCTGCATAGATAGATGTTCCAACAACATCTTTTAATCGTTTTAATTCAAAAATCTTTATTTTTCTTGCTTTAATTTGAATCTCTGAAAGCTCTTCAGAAAAAGTGTTTAAAATAATTTGAAGATTTAATGACTCATTTTTAGATATAACTAGTTCTTTGATTTTAAAATTTTCAGAATAAAAAAGAACTTTTATATCTTCTTTATTGATAAAAAACTCAAAATATCCTTTAGCATCTGTTTCGGTAATAATTATTCCAGAAGAATTATAAATCTGAACTTTGTTAATTGGTGTCTTATCTTCAGATAAGACAGTACCAGACACTTGTGATTGTGTAGTTAAAATAAATTGAAATATAAAAATAATAGTAAAAAAAGCATGTTTGAAATTCATAAATTATAGACCTTTTATTTTAATATCAGATGTAAACGGAAGTATCCATTTTTTATGATAAAGTGATTCTTTTTCTTGATATAAATCAACTTTAGGGTTTATATAGGGGCTGCTCATTCGTCCATTTAATGCTACATAACTATCTACAAATACTTGAACATTTTGGTGTCCTTGACTAGAAAAATAATCTCCCAAGTAGTGAGCATATTCAAGAATAAAATCGGGCTGAAAGCTCATTTGTTTTTCTTGATACGGTGTCAAAAAATCAGCATTATTTATATAAAAAAATTTAGCTGTTTTTTCATCTACAATTTTAAAATTAGCGTAACCCGCTTTTTCCATTAACATAACTCTCCATGAAAATCTGTAACCTTCTTCTGTCCAGAATAATTCTCCAGGATACATGAAATATCTCCAAGGAATTAACAATTGAATAGTGAAAAATACAAGTACAATGCTCGTTATAATTTTTTTATAAAATTTAGGGAATTGGTATTCTTTGATAGACAGAAGTTGAAGTGGTTTAATACGTATTATTTTTCTAATCCAAGAAATTATTCTTGTATGAATAGTAGCATCAAAGAAAATTAATGAACTAACAATCATAATATATGGAAACATTCCTATTGGAAATAAAACTCTAGTAAAAACATGAAAGAACACTACTAATAAAAAAGCTACAAAACGTGTCTTTCTAAAAATCAATAAGAAGGGAATAATCAAGTCATAGAGAGCACCACCCCAACTCATAGCAAAATGAAACCATTCTTGCTGCATTAAGTTGTTTCCTATAAAAGGAAGATCGTATTTAGAGGGTAACCATATTTTTAGTGGCATTGCTCTAAAAAGCCAATCTGAGTTCAATTTAGTTAATCCTGCATAAAAATAAACAATGGCTAAAAGAAGTTTAATACTATCTATTGTCCATCTTGGTATCCGAATATATTCTTTTTTACGTAAGTAAGAATCTACAGAGAATTGAGAATTAGCAGGTAAAAAAATTAGCAGGAAACTAAGAACACTTACAAAATAATAATGATTTAAGTACGTGGTTTTATCCATCAATTCAATATAAGTAAAAGAAAGAAAAAAAATGATAACAGCTATTCTATATTTATATCCAATGGCAATAAATATAGAGGCAATGGCACAAATGATAAATATTAAGTAGGTATAATTACCTATTGGCTTCACCCATTCAAAACCATAATAAGAAAAAAAGAATGTTGGTTTTATGTAGAGTTTTTCTACCCAACCATTTAGCCAAAAACGAAGCATACTAATAAACATCATCACACCAAAAAAAATGCGAAAAACGACTAGGGGTTTTGCATCTGTGTAGTTATTAAAATATTTCGTAATCATTTATTATATAAAAAAAACCTGAAAAACTTTTATAGTTAAAAGCTTTTCAGGTTTGTATTTTGGATTATATGTTAATCACCATCTGCATCTACATAATCAATATTTACACTAAAAGCTTGAAGCATATCTACTTTTAGAAGAACAACAGCTTTTTGTAATTCATCATAAGCTCTAGTCATTTTAGAATTATCTGTAGTTACTTGCTCAGATAGATTGTTTGTTAAATTGTTAATTTCTTGCCATGCCAAATTAAATTGGTCTATTATACTTATGTAAATATCATATCTATCTAAGTATAATAGATACGATTTAAAACTTTCACCAGAGGAAGTTCCGTTATATTGTTTTCCATTAAAAAAATTAATTACAGCTTGTAATGCATCAAGAGCTAATTCTTTAGAGATATCTTTTCTGTAAAATGCCTCCACTTTTTCAGGCAAGGGATTCGCAGAAAAAACACCTGCTGGTATTCCAAATTTATTAGCTCTTAAACCTTTTTCATAGTAAAAAATAAAGTCATTTACTAACTTATTTAGAGAACTAGTTGCTGTATTTGATTTACTGTTTATAAAAGTACTTCTAAAAGAACCTTTCCAATGAGTTAATACTTCTTGAGTTAAACCATTCATCTGGTTCAAAATAGCATTCACATAATTAGAATATTCTGTAGCGTTTTGTCCAGAGGTAAAAACAGCTAATAAATCAGCATCATTATCTGATATTCCGTGCAATAAATAATCTAATGCAGGAAATCCTTGAGCGTCTTGGTTGTTTACATTATTTAAATCATAACCACCATTTATAACGTTGTTTTGAACATCACTTACTGTTAAAGGATATACATTCATGTAAAATGAATATTGTAACTCTTCAGCTTTGCCAATGTTGAACATTTCCACACGTTGCCAGCTTTTGTAGGCGTCTAACCAAGAAGACCTAAATAAATCTAGTGTGTTTTGAGTTGGAGTTGCAGTAAATGTCTGACCTGCATTTTTCATCAAAGTCATGTTAGTTGCAAAATCTTCATAGGAAGGTATAATTATATTGTCTGCTAGATTGGTTAACATCAATCCACGATCAAAATCATCTATAAAAATTGGATCATCTTCACCCTCATTTGAAGAACAAGCATATATGACCACTGCTAAAAAAACTAACGATAAAAACTTCTTAACCATATTATATTTATTTATTCTAAATAAAAGAAACAAAAGTAAAAAAAAGTGACTAATAATTAGTCACTTTTTTAGAATAATTATTAACTACCTGCTTGAGCAACAGAGATACCAAATCTAGCAGCTATTGTCTCAGACATTGTGTCTAGTTGATCGGCTGTTAAATCCCAAAATCCATTACCTGATGTTAATGTGGTGATGAACGCATTAACTTCTGATGTACTAAAGTAAGCAGATGATGTTCCTGGGTTTCTTGTAAATTGTAAACTATAAACAAAACCAAATCCTTCTGATAGATCATGAAAGGAAGAAGCCCAATCTGTACCTAAATTAGCTTTACCTTGTTGTAGGTAATAAACCGCTCTAATAGCAATTACTTTAGAAACGTTTTCTCTAATTATATCTACTTGTGCGTCTCTTGTTAAGTAATCTTTGTTTACAATAGCTGCTCTTCCTAATTTAAAGGCATCATAAATAGTTGTAGCTATTCCCTGAAAATCTGTATCTCCATCAACTCTAGCTAGATATTTATTTAAAAAACTATCTGCTCCTAGTGTTGGGTTTTCTTGATCATCAGCTCCGTATAGATAGCCAAATCCTTCATCCCATTTATGCTCCATAGTGGTATAGTTTTTACCATCAGCTAAAGTTCCAGCATCGTTATCTGCTGTATTGGTACCTGCATCTAAAACAGCAGAACCTAAATAGTTGTTTAACATTTGATCTGCCATTAAACCTCCAATTAATCCTTTGTTAATTGCTTGATTAATTTCAACACCCTTACCATTCACGTACCTAGTAGATCCTCCTCCAGCTTCTTGAATTTTACCAGCTTCACCTGCTGACGCATCTGAAGACCAGTTAGGGAATACATCACTTACTTGTTCAGCTATCCATGAATCAAATTGATTTTTTATAGCAGTTGCATCAGTAGTATTAGATGAAAATAAATCTGTTGACGCAGCAGTCTTACTTCGTATATTCTTAGAAGAAGCATTTAAATCAGCATCAGAAAAATCTGCTGATCCAGCCTGATGATCAAACATAGCGTCTAATTCTGCTTCGGTTTTTGTTTCGTCTTTTAAGGCAGAAACAAACTCTTGCCCCATTGCAATCCTTGTAGATTGTCCACTATAACTAACAGTAGTTGCTCCATCTCTAGCAAAATTATAAGTAGCAGGAGCTAGAGTTGGTTCTGGGGTATCTATTGGATCATTATCTTCATTAGGATCACAAGACACGAACAATAGAGAAGAAATAGTTAAAAATAATAATAATTTTTTCATTTTAATTTAGATTTAATAAAAATAATATTTATAATATTTTGCAAATATAAATAAGAGATTTTATTTGACAAAGTTTATTTAGATTAAATTTAAATAATATTTAATTATTTATTTTTTAGATATAAGATTAAACCTTTTCTAATATCAAAAGAAACTTCTGAAGGTATAGGATTATAGACAGAGATGATATCGGGATGGTCTTTAGTGAGAAAAGGAATATCTAAACCTTTCATTAAATAATCACTTAGTGCAACTGTATATATAGTTGAAGAGCTAATGTTTTTGTTATTTATGGTAAAAGTTTTATTTATAAATTGAATATTACTCCGTTGTAAATAAGCTCCACTCCCGGTAGCATTTTCACCATATTGAAGTACTTTTTTTAATAAACTTCCTTTCATTTCAACTTTCAAAACTGGCCCTCCAAATGGTAAAACTCTAAAAATATCAATACTGTTAATATCTCCAATCAATTGGTCATCAATTCTAATAGAACCTCCGTTTACAATAGAACAATCAACCTTATTATCATATGAATAGACCATTGATCTAGCAATCATATTTCCTAAGTTGGTTTGTTTAGATCTAATTGGTGCATCTCTTGCATCTAACGGAACTTTTGATGTATAGATAATCTCATACGGATTTTCTACAATCTTAGATATTTGATCTTCCATTACTTGACTCCATTTATCTACCACCAATTTGACTTTTAAATTATCTGTGATAGAAGTATCAATTGATTTTAATTGGGAAGAAATGATAATGTTTTTATTTTTTTTATCATAATTTATGCTATGAATATAGGCAGTTTTTGCATTTGCATCTGCCTTTGTAATACGAACATTACCAATCATTTCATTTTTGTTTGTGTGCTCATGTCCTCCCATAATTAATGGGATATTTGGTAATAATTTAGCTATTTCTCTATCGTGTTCTATTTTTACATGTGTAAGTCCAATAACTATATCTACCTTATTTTTTATAGACTCATATTCTTTAACAATAGCACTAAACATATCTTTATATAAAACATAGTCTTTAGGGTTTGAAGGAATACAGACACTTATAAAACCTACCTTAATTTTTGTACCGTCTTCATCAAAAATTTCTTTTATAAATGACCCTTTAATCAATCTTTTAACTCCACTAAGTTCTTGGTAAAATTGTTTGATACTATCTGCTGTTTTATTAAATACATTAGAAGAAATCCATGGAAAATTACTCTCATCCATTCTTTTTTGAAGGTCTTTTTTAGGGATATCAAATTCATGATTTCCAAAAGCTACAACATCAAAACTCATAGCATTCATAACCTCAATCATCTGCTTTCCTCTTACCCTAACACCTTCATGTTTCATGGTTCCTATTAGGGAGGGATTTAAAAAATCTCCAGCCATCACTAATAAGGTATTTTTGTTTTTTGCTACTAATTCTTGATGAACAGTTTCAACTCTTGCCATTCCTCCGTACTTTCCTCCCTGTATTGAAGAAATTTCATAGACATCATTTAGTTGTAAGATTGTAAAGGATATCTTACCATCATCTGATGAACAGGATACAAAAAGAATTGTAAATAAAAATAGTATGATTAACTTATATTGTTTCATAAGGGTTTATGTATTAAATTAAAAAATCTGTAAGGCCTTATTGTAAGCACTTTCAAAACTCATTGGTTTAATTCCAGTAATGGCTTTTTGCGCTGTAAAATAAGAAAGAAGTTTTTCTGTAGGCATATTGCCAGTTAATTCATCTTTTGCCATCGGACAACCTCCATAACCTTTAATTGCACCATCAAACCGATGGCAACCTGCATTGTATGCTGCATTTACTTTTTCATGCCAAGAATCTGGAGTGGTATGAAGGTGTGCACCAAATTCAATGTTGGGATAGCTAGGAATTAAGTTTGAAAACAAGTACTCTATCACATCTGGAGTAGAGCTACCAATGGTATCTGAGAGTGATATAATTTTAACCCCCATATTAGATAATTTTTCTGTCCACTCCCCCACTATCTCAACATTCCAAGGATCACCATATGGGTTTCCAAACCCCATAGATAAATAAGCGACTACTTCTTTGTTTCTTCTAATTGCTATTGATAAAATCTCTTCTAAGGCTTCAATAGATTGATGAATTGTTTTGTGAGTATTTCGCATCTGAAAATTCTCAGAAATAGAGAACGGATAGCCCAAATAATCTATTTCTTCAAATTGAGCAGCATCATTAGCGCCTCTAACATTGGCTATAATTGCTAATAATTTACTTTGTGTTTGAGAGATGTCTAATTTTGATAATACAGCTGCAGTATCTCGCATCTGTGGAATTGCCTTTGGTGACACAAAACTTCCAAAATCTATGGTATCAAAACCAACTTTTAATAAAGAGTTGATATAACCTGCTTTTGCTTCAGTAGAAATAAAATGACTTTTTATGCCTTGCATGGCATCTCTAGGACATTCAATAATTTTTACTTTGTTCATGAATTCAAAGATACAATTTAAAGGCATTCATGTTAAATCAAAATAAACACAGCAATTCCAATAAATACAAAAACTTGCATCCATTGTAACCAAACTCCAATATTTTTACTCGTTTTAATTTTCTCTGAAATAGTACCTCCAAGAATAGCTATCAAAGAAAAAACAACAAATGATACTAGTATAAACAACGCTCCTAAAATATAGAACTGAAGGCTTATTGGTAAGATTTCTGAAAATAAAAACCCAGGAAATAGTGCTAAGAAAAAAAGGGTAACTTTAGGGTTCAACACATTCATAATAAACCCTATCTTAAACAATTGAAATGGTGTCTTTTTGTCAATTTTTTCAGTACTCATAGAGATCTCTGAACCACCAGTAATTACTTTGTAGGCTAGGTACAAAAGATAGACAGCACCAAGTATTTTAATTACTAAAAAAATGGTGTTATTTTCTTTAATTATTGTAGAAATACCTACTGCTACGAAAGTTGTGTGAACAATGCAACCTGTCATTAAACCTATAATGGTTGCTAATCCATATTTTTTACCATGAACAACACTTTGCATTAATACAAAGATATTATCTGGTCCTGGAGAAATTGCCAATATAGATACAGCTAGTATAAAAGATATAAGTATCTCCATTATTGGTGTGCTAATACTTGTTTAATAATGCCTTATTAATTTGTTTAATTAATCCTGGTCCTTCATAAATAAAACCAGTGTAAACCTGAACTAAATCTGCGCCTGCTTCTATTTTTTCTAATGCATCTTCTGCAGAATGGATACCTCCAACTCCAATTATTGGAAATGCTTTGTTAGAATGACTTGCTAAATACTGAATTACTTTAGTGCTCTGTTCCTTAATGGGTTGACCGCTTAAACCACCATTACCAATTTCTTGTATAAGACCAACAGAAGCTTTTAAATTATTTCTAGTTGTGGAAGTGTTAGAGGCAATTACACCATCAATTTTTGTTTCTGCCACCAATTCAATTATTTCATCTAATTGATTGTTGTTTAAGTCTGGCGCAATTTTTAATAAAATTGGTTTTTGAATTGTTTCATAATTGTTGAGCTTTTGTATTGCAGAAATTAATTCAAGTAAATACGCTTTGTCATTTAACTTTGCGTGACTGCCAACATTAGGGCAACTTACATTTAATACAAAATAATCTACATAAGGATGCAGACCTTTAAAACAAACTTCATAATCTCTTGTATAGTTTTCTGAGCTAGTTTGTGTGTTTTTACCAATATTTCCACCAATAATAAGTGTTCCTTTATTTTTCTTTAATTGTTCAATAACTATTTCTAAACCGTCATTATTAAAGCCCATTCTATTGATAATCCCTTCATCATCTTTAAGCCTAAATAATCGTTTTTTGGGATTGCCCTCTTGACCAATTGGAGTTATGGTTCCTATTTCTATAAAGCCAAAACCAAAATTTGACAATTCATTATACAACACTGCATTTTTATCAAAACCAGCTGCTAAACCTACTGGATTTTTAAATGTAATACCAAAGAGTGTTCTTTCTAATCTCTTATCTTCTATTTGATATAATCCTCTAAATATTTTAGGCACAAACGGAATTTTACATAAAAAACGAATCAAAGAAAAAGTAACATAATGAATCTTTTCTGGATCAAATAAAAACAGAAATGGACGAATAAATAGTTTGTACATATTTGGTTATAAAAAAGCTCCATGAAGGAGCTTATTATTATCTTAAAACAGCCCCTAAATTCTTTTCAAATGACTGTTGTAATTTTTGCATTATTTTATCTATTTGGCGATCTTCTAAAGTCTTGTTGTTATCTTGTAATACAAAACTTACCGCATAAGATTTTTTACCTTCAGGAAGCTTATCACCCTCATAAACATCAAACAAGCCTAAGTCTTTTAATAAATTTCGTTCAGACTGAAACGCTAGATCGTATATTTCTTTAAATGTAATTTTCTCATCTAACAGAAGGGCTAAATCTCTCTTAACTGATGGGAACTTTGGCAACATAGATACCTTTATTTTCTTTTTACCTGAAATTGAAAGAATACTTGTCCAGTCAAAATCTGCAAATAAAACTTCTTGTTTAATTCCAAATTCTTTGAGAATTTTTTTCTTAATAACACCAAACTCCACCAATTTATTTTTCCCTAAACTGAGAACAATTCCCTCAGAAAACACATCAGTTTTTACAGGACTTGTTTTTATATTAGTAACACCAATTCTTTCTAAGATAGACATTACAATACCTTTCAGATAAAAGAATTCTGAATTTTGGGTTAAACTTGTCCAACTATCTTTGGTTCTTGCTCCAGAGACAAAGATTGTAAGATGTTTGTCTTCTTGGTACCCTTTTTCATACTTATGATATGTTTTTCCAAATTCATATAATTTTAACGAATTATTTTTTCTGTTAAGATTATAGGATATAGATTCTAAACCGCTAAATAGCAACGATTGTCTCATTACTTTTAGATCATTACTCAAAGGATTTAACATGGTTACATTAAATTCTGATTTCAAATTCTCAGAAAACGAACTATATTCTTCTTTGGTTAATGAATTAGCCATAGTTTCATTAAAACCCAAGGTAGTTAACTGATTGGCAACAATATTCTCTAAAGAGATATCTTTATTACTATCAAAAGAGATAGAGGTATTTAATTTATGAGAAAATTTAATATTATTATACCCATAAACTCTAAGAATCTCTTCTATAATATCTGCTTCTCTTTGAACATCTACTCTGTATGAAGGAATAGTTAAGCCCAAGCCTCCTTCTGTCTCACTACTTATTTTAATTTCTAAAGAAGCTAGAATGTTTTTAATGGTTTCTTTATCTATCTCTTGACCAATTAACCTAAAAGCACTTTCATACGATAGAAAAACTTGAAAGTCTTCAATTTTTTCGGGATAAAAATCCATAACATCCGATGCTATTTTTCCGTTGGCATATTCTTTTATTAAAATAGCCGCACGCTTTAATGCATATTTTGTAAAGTTAATATCAATACCTCGCTCAAAGCTAAATGAAGCATCTGTATTTAATGCATGTCTTTTTGCTGTTTTACGAATAGAAACAGGATTAAAATAAGCACTTTCTAAAAATATGGACGTAGTTTTTTCTGAGACTCCAGAATTAATGCCTCCAAAAACACCTGCTATACATAATGGATTAGATTCGGAATCGCAAATCATAATATCTTCTGAGTGTAATTCTCTCTCAACTTCATCTAAAGTCGTAAACTTAGTTCCTTGAGCTAATGTTTTAACGATTACTTTATTTCCTTTAATTTTTGAAGCATCAAATGCATGTAAAGGCTGTCCTAACTCATGCAATACATAATTGGTAATGTCTACAATATTATTTTTTGGAGTAATACCAATAGATTTCAAACGGTTTTGAATCCATTCTGGAGAATCTTTCACCTCAACATCTACAATAGAAATTCCACAATAGCGTGGAGCCAAATCTTTATTCTCTACTTCTACATCTATACGAAGTCTTCTCTGTTCTACATGAAAATCACTTACAGATGGCGTTATTAATTCTAAATTTATACCGTGTTGTATTAATCCAGCACGAAAATCTCTAGCAACACCGTAATGACTCATTGCATCTGCCCTATTTGGTGTTAAACCTATCTCAAAAACTTGATCTGTTTCTATATTAAAAACCTCAGCTGCTGGAGTTCCAACTTTTAATTTTTTGTTAAGAATTAGAATTCCATCATGGCTAGTTCCTAAACCTAGTTCATCTTCAGCACAAATCATTCCATGACTTTCTTCTCCTCGTATCTTTCCTTTCTTAATTTTAAAACCAACTCCTTTATCATCATATAAAGTAGTGCCAATAGTTGCAACAGGAACTTTTTGACCAGCAGCAACATTAGGAGCACCACAAACAATTTGTACAGGATCTCCAGTGCCTAAATCTACAGTAGTTATTTTTAACCGATCTGCATTTGGGTGTTGAACGCATGTTAACACTTCTCCAACCAAGATGCCTTCTAAACTTCCTTTAATTGATTCTTTGGTCTCAATTCCTTCAACCTCTAAACCAAGATCAGTTAATAATTCACTGGTCTTGTTTTCTTCCCAATCAACTTGTAAAAATTGTTTTAACCAATTATATGATATCTTCATCTAATTTTTATAGATTTAAGTGCAAATTTAAAGAAATTAAAGTTTTTTAAAGCAGTTTTTTAAGATTTTACGAACTGATGACTTTTAGGTTAAAGATGTAAGTAATTTATTATCTATTAAGAAAATGATTATAAGTTTTAATTAGACATAAGAAAATAGCAGATAAACAATGGCTGAATATAACTCATATTGTAAATATACTAGAAATCTAGACGAAAAAAACGTACATAGAATCTATCATGACACTCAATATGGTTTTCCTATTGATTCAGATAACGAACTATTTGGTAGATTACTTTTAGAAATTAATCAAGCTGGTTTGTCTTGGAATACCATTCTAAACAAACAAGAAAATTTCAGAAAAGCCTATTCTAACTTTACTATTAAAACGATTGCTAATTATGATGATAAAGAACGTACTCGTTTGTTAAATGATGCTGGTATTATTAGGAACAGATTAAAAATAGATGCAGCTATCTATAATGCTGGTGTAATTATAAACATTCAAAAAGAGGTTGGTTCTTTTAAAGCGTGGTTAAATGGTCATCATCCAAAAACAAGAAATGAATGGGTGAAACTATTTAGAAAAACGTTTAAGTTTACTGGAGGAGAAATTACCAATGAATTTTTAATGAGTACAGGGTACCTGGAGGGATCTCATGATAAAAACTGCCCAATCTACAAAGATATTTTAAAGAAGAATCCCAAATGGAGTTCTAACTAATATTTGACCAAGCCCCAGTTGTTTTGGAAATTTCAGCATAGGTTTTATGGATAAATATATTTGCAGGCTTTAACAAGTTTGGATCATCTTGTAAAATTTCAATAGCAGCATTTCTTGCTTTGTAAAGAATAGAAGTATCTTTTACTACATCAGCAATTTTAAGATTTAATACACCACTTTGTTGTGTTCCCATCATATTACCAGGCCCACGTAATTTTAAATCTACTTCTGCAATTTTAAAACCATCTGATGTTTCTACCATTGTTTTTAATCTTGTTTTTGCTTCTGCAGATAATTTAAAGCTAGATAATAAGACACAATAACTCTGATCTGCTCCTCTCCCTACCCTGCCTCTTAATTGATGCAACTGACTCAAACCAAAACGCTCTGCACTTTCAATAACCATGATACTTGCATTTGGTACATTTACTCCTACTTCTATAACAGTAGTAGCAACCATAATCTGAGTTTCACCTTTCACAAAACGTTGCATTTCATATTCTTTATCAGCTGCTTTCATCTTACCATGCACGATACTTATTTGGTATTTTGGCATCGGAAATTCTCTAGAAATACTCTCATGTCCATCCATTAAATCTTTATAATCCATGGCTTTAGATTCTTCTATTAATGGATATACTACATAAACTTGCCTTCCTTTTTCTATTTCTTGCTTCATAAATTTAAACACAGCTAATCTATTGCTATCATATCTATGAACTGTTTTTACTTCCTTCCTTCCAGGTGGTAACTCATCTATTACAGAAATGTCTAAATCACCATAGACACTCATGGCCAGTGTTCTAGGAATAGGAGTTGCAGTCATCACTAAAATATGTGGCGGTAATTCGTTCTTTTGCCACATTTTAGACCTTTGCGCTACTCCAAACCTGTGTTGTTCATCTATAACGGCAATTCCTAAGTTGTGAAACTTTACTTTATCCTCTAACAAAGCATGCGTTCCTATTAGTATATTGAGCTGGCCGTTTTCTAAACCTTCATGAATTTCTCTCCTTTTTTTTACTTTACTAGAACCTGTTAACAATGCTACAGATATATTCATCTTATGCAAAAGTTCTTGAATTGCATTGAAGTGTTGGCTTGCTAAAATTTCTGTTGGAGCAATAATGGCTGCTTGAAACCCATTGTCTATTGCCAATAACATTGCCAGTAAAGCAACAATTGTTTTTCCTGAACCAACATCTCCTTGTAACAGGCGATTCATATGGGCATTAGAAGCAACATCATTTCTAATTTCTTTAAGTACTTTTTTCTGTGCATTGGTAAGATTAAAAGGTAAATACTTGCTGTAAAATTCATTAAAAGAATCACCAACTTTTGCAAAAACATAGCCTTTAATTTTATTCTTTCTAATGAGTTTTTTTCGCACTAATTGTAATTGAATAAAAAATAACTCTTCAAACTTTAACCGATATTGAGCTTTCTCTAACATTTCTGGTGAGGTAGGGAAGTGTATATTCAATAAAGCTTCCTTTTTACCAATAAGCTCTTGACTAACAATTAGCTCTGCAGATAAACTCTCTTGAATTTGCTCAAATATTTGTTGTAATAAATCTTGAAGATACCCTCTAAATATTTTGTTACTCACACCACTATTAACTAACTTATCTGTTGAAGAATATACAGGCTGTAATTTAGTTTGAAGCTTTCTATTATAATCTTCTAATAAATCCATTTCAGGATGAACAATAGAAAAAACGCCTTTGAAATAATTTAACTTACCATATATAACGTAAGGCGTATTTATTTTAATAGAATCTTTCAACCACTTATAACCTTTAAACCAAACCAACTCCATAGCACCGGTTTCATCTTGAAATTTACCTGTTAACCTAGCGCCATTTTTTTGTTGAATTGTTTTAAGTGCAGAAATACTTCCAACAACTTGAATCTCTGAATTATTATTTATGATTTCATTAATTTTATAGAACTTAGTTCTGTCTATATACCTGTAAGGAAAAAAATGAAGTAAATCATTCAATCTAGATAATCCTAGCTCAGCAGATATAATGCTGGCTCTTAGATTACTAACCCCTTTAAGATAATAAATAGGACTGTTTAAGTTCATTGATTATAATGTTATAGTCTATAATTTTTTAGTCAACAACTTGTTATATAGCTTATTTTAAAGCAAATTTAATGAAAAATATGTCCCCTAATACAATAAGTTACTTATGCTTTCTACTCGTGTGCTTTTTATTTTTATCTACTACTTCAGGTGCTCAAAATAAAGAAAAAAAAAGAAAATTCATCTTTAAAGACTTTACTAAAAAGAAAAACGATTAAGGTTTTTTACTCAAAGTCTATTGTTATCTTTGTAGACTAAAATTTTTCTAAATTGAGATTACATAGAAACTTAGTATATACTGTTATAGATAGCATCCGTGATATTTTTAATGAAGGAATATATGCAGATAAAGCTGTAGAGAAAGCTTTAAAAAGAGACAAACGCTGGGGAAGTAGAGATCGGAAATTTGTAGCAGAAACCATCTATGAAATAGTGAGGTGGAAACGTTTATATGCAGAAATAGCAGATGTTAAAGAGCCTTTTGATAGAAATAATTTGTGGCGTATATTTTCTGTTTGGTGTGTGTTAAAAGGGATAGCTTTACCTGATTGGAATCAAATAGAACCTACTCCTACTCGACGTATTAAAGGTAAATTTGATGAACTTTCTAGAATACGAAAATTTAGAGAATCTATTCCAGATTGGATAGATGAGGCTGCCATTTCTGAACTTGGAGAAGAATTATGGACTAAAGAAATAGCTGCTCTTAACAAACAAGCAGAAGTAATTTTAAGAACCAACACACTAAATACTAACAAGGAAGCGCTACAAAAAGAACTTCGTGAAGAAAGTATTTTTACCGAGTTTATTCCTAACCATCCAGATGCATTAAGACTGTTGGAAAGAGCCAATGTTTTTAAGACAGAAGCTTTTCATAAAGGTTACTTTGAAGTACAAGATGCATCATCTCAATTGGTAGCAGAATATTTAGAAGTAGAACCTGGAATGAAAGTGATAGATACTTGTGCTGGTGCTGGAGGAAAAACATTGCATTTAGCTTCTTTAATGCAAAATAAAGGACAGATTATTGCGATGGATATTTACGAAAGTAAATTAAGAAAATTAAAAGTAAGAGCTCGTAGAAACAAAGCTCACAATATAGATATGAGAGTGATCGACTCAACAAAACCGATCAAAAAATTACATGGAAAAGCAGACAGAGTATTAATTGATGCGCCATGTTCTGGGTTGGGAGTTTTAAGAAGAAACCCTGATTCTAAATGGAAATTACAACCAGAATTTTTAGAGAATATTAAAAAAGTACAACTAGATATATTACAACAGTATTCTAAAATGGTAAAACCTGGAGGAAAATTAGTGTATGCTACTTGTTCAATATTACCATCAGAAAATCAACTACAAGTTGAAAAATTCTTAACTTCAGAAGACGGGAATGATTTTATGCTTGTTAAAGACAACAAAGTTTTTTCTCATACTTCTGGTTATGATGGGTTTTATATGGCTTTATTAGAGAGAAAAATTAAAACATCAATTTCTTAAGATCTATGATCTTACTATAAAACAATAATAAAAAAGGCGGCTAATAAGCCGCTTTTTTTTATTATTGCTTTACAAACTTCTTGTTAAATACCCTATTAGATTCAACGTCCTTAATTTTTAGAATATATATTCCTTTTGCTAAAGATTGAAGATTCATTTGATGATTTCCATCAATATCTTTTTGAAGAACCAACTGACCCCTTATAGTATAAATAGTTGTTTTATAAATACCTGGTTCTAAACGAATAATTAAATCAGATTCAACCGGGTTTGGATAAGTAGCAATATTTTTGCCAAAGACATCTACATTGGAAGATAAAATACTTCCTATTAATGTGATATTACCGCCTAAATCAAAAGGATCTGACCAAATTTCATTGGTATATACATCTGTTCCTGTTAACGTTTTCAAAAAAGCTTCTAAAGCATTTTTTTCATTGGTTGTTAAATTTAATTGCTGTGTCTGATTTCCTGGTCTTTCTAATCTGTTATCTAGATTAGTATTTGCTGGGTTGTTTGGTATGCTATTGTAATGTTCAACTACTTCTAATAAAGTAGTTAAACTACCATTATGCATCAAAGGTCCGTTCAAACTACCATCAGGGTTTACTATATCTCTCAAAGAAGGAGATCTTGTATTTGTTAAGTCTATTTCAGTAGTACTTCCTACTACTCCAATAATTCCGTTATTTAATGTGTTTGGATCTATATCAAATTCAGGAGGCGCATGGCATCCAGCGCATCCAGCTCCTCCATTTTGTGGCGCGGCTAAAAACAATTGCTTTCCTAAATTTTCTTGAGTTGTATAATTTGGAAAAGGAGCATTTGGATTTGGCACTTGAATCAATCCATCATCAAATTTAGAATCAAAAGATTGAATGCTTCTTACAAATTGAGCCAATGCTCTTTGAATTTTATCTTCATCAATACTTGAACTCCCAAAAGCAAATTCAAATAATATTTGATAATAATCTATAGCTAAAAGCTTCACCACCAAATCATCAAAATTAGGATCTCCATCTTCACCACTAAAACCCATTTCTACATGATCCTGTATAGGCTGTGTAACCTGATCTTCAAGAGATACAGCTCGTTCATCCCAAAAAAACTTTCCTTCATTAGCAAAACGACTATTAATTAAACGCATAGAGTGTCTAGTAGTATTTCCTCCATTTAAACCAACACTAGTTTCCAACGGGTCACTAAAAGCAAAAGCTTGTTGATGGCAACTAGCACAGGAAACTGTATTATTATCAGATAAATTTTTATCATAAAATAAAACCCTTCCTAAAGTTGCAATTTTATCATTAATTTGATTGGTTTCTGGAGTATTATCTTTAGCTATATAACTAGGAACTTGTTGAGCCTCGTAATTAAATAAGTTGTCTAAGTCTACTGTTCCGCTCACTAAAATGAATACAAGTGCTAAAACACTAATTACTTGTGGTATTTTTTTATTCATTAAACTCTAGTTAAATTAATAGTTAAGTGTTTAGATACATTTGTTCGTAAATACTTGTGGTCAGTTATTATTATTTTTGTTAATAAATGATTTATAAACTTAAAAAAAAAAGAAGGTTTGATTCTCAATCTTAAGAGTGAAAAATTTAAATTTGCTATAATAAACACAAACATACAAATCATATAAAGAATGATCAATTTCTTTGGAACCCTTCACAGCAAAATAATTGCTGTTCAAACAACAAAAGAATTAAGTACAAAAAATAAATCAAAATTAATATGGTTGTTTTCCTGTTCTGAGCTTGTTTTAAAAGACACGAATAAACCTCTGGCATCTATAGATGCCTTTTTTATTGGCCCAAGGGCAGCTATGGTAACACCATGGAGTACTAATGCTGTTGAAATTACTGAAAACATGGGTATTTCGGGGATTATAAGAATTGAAGAATTTATAACTGTTGATGAAGATTTTACTGATTTTGACGCTATGATTTTTCAAAAATTCAACAAATTAAATCAAGATTCATTTACGATTAATATAGAACCAGAAGCTATTTTAGAAATTGATGATATAGCAGACTATAACGCTAAAGAAGGCTTGGCTTTAAATAATGATGAAGTAGCGTATCTAAATACTGTTTCTGAAAAAATTAAAAGAAAACTAACAGATTCTGAAGTTTTTGGGTTTTCTCAAGTAAATTCTGAACACTGTAGACATAAGATTTTTAATGGAACCTTTGTAATTGATGGAATAGAGAAGCCTTCTTCTCTATTTAAAATGATCAAAGAAACATCTAAACAGCATCCAAATGATATTGTCTCTGCCTACAAAGACAATGTAGCTTTTATAAAAGGACCAACAGTTGAACAATTTGCTCCAAAAAGAGCTGATATTCCTGATTATTATAAGAAAGAAGATTTTAATTCTGTTATTTCTATAAAAGCAGAAACACATAATTTCCCAACTACTGTAGAACCATTTAATGGAGCTGCTACAGGTTCTGGAGGAGAAATAAGAGATCGTTTAGCTGGTGGAAAAGGATCACTTCCTTTAGCTGGAACCGCTGTTTACATGACCTCCTATTCTCGTTTAACAAAAGATAGATTTTGGGAACAAAAAATGAAAGAACGTCCTTGGTTGTATCAAACACCTATGGATATTTTAATAAAAGCTTCTAATGGAGCCTCTGATTTTGGAAATAAGTTTGGTCAACCATTAATTACTGGATCTGTATTAACATTTGAACATGAAGAAAACTCTTCTTCTAGTTTATCTAAGCCTAGAAAACTTGGTTTTGATAAAGTAATCATGCAAGCTGGAGGTATTGGTTATGGAAAAGCTGACCAAGCATTAAAAGATACTCCTAAAGAAGGTGATAAAATTGTAATTTTAGGAGGAGAAAATTATAGAATAGGAATGGGTGGTGCTGCAGTTTCTTCTGCAGATACTGGAGAATTTGCTTCAGGGATTGAGTTAAACGCAGTACAACGTTCTAACCCAGAAATGCAAAAACGTACTGCCAATGCAGTTAGAGGAATGGTAGAAAGTGAAGAAAATTTCATTGTCTCTATTCATGACCACGGAGCAGGAGGTCATTTAAATTGTTTATCTGAATTGGTAGAAGATACTGGTGGAAAAATAAATTTAGACAAGCTTCCCGTAGGTGACCCAACCTTATCCGCAAAAGAAATTATTGGGAATGAATCTCAAGAAAGAATGGGTCTAGTCATCGCAGAAAAGCATATAGGCATTCTTCAAAAAATAGCTGAAAGAGAACGTTCACCAATGTATACCGTTGGAGATGTTACTGGAAACCATCGGTTTACTTTTGAATCTAAAACCAATGGAGATACTCCCATGGATTTAGCTTTAGAAGATATGTTTGGAAGCTCTCCTAAAACCATAATGACAGACAAAACTGTTCAAAGAAATTATAAAAACCCCAGATACAAAACCAAAAATTTACATATTTACTTAGAGCAAGTTCTACAATTAGAAGCGGTAGCCTGTAAAGATTGGTTAACAAATAAAGTAGATAGATGTGTTGGCGGTAAAGTAGCCAAGCAACAATGTGTAGGACCTCTTCAAATTCCATTAAATAATGTGGGCGTTATGGCACTAGATTATAATGGAAAAGAAGGAATTGCAACTTCTATAGGACACGCACCTATTTCTGGCCTAATAAACCCTAAAGCTGGCAGTAGAAACTCAATTACTGAAGCGCTCACAAATATTATTTGGGCACCCTTAAAAGATAATATTAAAAGTGTGTCTTTATCTGCAAACTGGATGTGGCCGTGTAAAAACGAAGGTGAAGATGCTCGCCTTTATGAAGCTGTTGAGGCAATTTCAAAGTTTTCAATTGAATTAGGAATAAATGTTCCTACAGGTAAAGATTCTTTGTCTATGAAACAACGGTATTCAGATGAAGAAGTAATTTCACCTGGAACTGTTATTATTACTGCTGCTGGAAACTGTAATCAAATCACAAAAGTTGTTGAACCAGTTTTAAAACAAAATGGTGGTGCTATCTATTATATAAATATCTCACAAGATTCATATAAATTAGGTGGAAGCTCTTTTAATCAGGTTTTAAATACTATAGGTAATGAAACACCTGATGTAAAAAGTTCTCATTTTTTAAAAAATGTATTTAACACAATACAAAACTTAATTAAAGAAGACAAAATTAGTGCAGGACACGATGTTGCATCTGGTGGATTAATTACATCACTTCTAGAAATGTGTTTTGCAGACAATAATCTAGGTGCCAATATTGATTTAACATCACTATCTGAAAGTGATTCTGTTAAGTTATTATTTTCAGAAAATACGGGAATCATTTTTCAAGCCGATGCTTCAATAGAAAAAACATTACTAGATGAAAGTATTGAGTTCTTCACTATTGGTAAGGTTATAGATAAAGGAACTATAACTATTAAAAATTATGAAGACAACTTTACTTTTGACGTATCTAAAGTCAGAGATACATGGTTTAAGACTTCTTATTTATTAGATCAAAAACAAACCTCAAATGGTTTAGCAGAACATAGATTTAATAATTTTAAAAAACAACCACTAAAATACGAGTTTCCGAAAAATTTTACTGGAAAACTTCCTGTCATTAATAAAGACAAACTAAGACCAAAAGCAGCAATTATACGTGAAAAGGGCAGTAATTCTGAACGTGAAATGGCCAATGCAATGTATTTAGCTGGTTTTGATGTAAAAGATGTGCACATGACAGATTTAATTTCTGGTCGTGAAACATTAGAAGATATTCAGTTTATTGGTGCCGTTGGTGGATTCTCTAATTCTGATGTTTTAGGCTCTGCTAAAGGTTGGGCGGGAGCATTTTTGTATAATCCTAAAGCAAAAAAAGCATTAAAAAACTTTTTTAAAAGAGAAGATACTTTAAGTATTGGTATTTGTAATGGATGTCAATTATGGATGGAACTAGATTTAATGAACCCAGAACATGAAATTCATGGAAAAATGACTTACAATGATTCTAAGAAGCACGAAAGTTCCTTTACTTCTGTAAAAATTCAAGAAAATAATTCTATAATGCTGTCTAGTTTAGCTGGAGCAACACTTGGTGTTTGGATTTCTCATGGTGAAGGTAAATTTAAGTTACCCTATACAGAAGATAACTACGATATCGTTGCAAAATATGGCTATGATGCCTATCCTCACAATCCTAATGGTTCAGATTTTAACACCGCAATGCTATGTGATACAACTGGTCGACATTTAGTTACCATGCCGCATATAGAACGATCTACTTTTCAATGGAATTGGGCAAACTACCCGTTAGAAAGGAATGATGAAGTTTCTCCATGGCTGGAAGCATTTATAAATGCTAAAAATTGGGTTTTAGAAAAAAAATAGGTATAAATACCTATAATAAAGTTATTTTTCTTTACTAATTTTGGCTTATTATATATATTGGTTTAAATTTATCGGGGGACAAATTTGTCATCAATTATTATAGGTTTCAGAAATGAAACCTATTTTTTTTTATCTTGTAGCCATATAAAATAATTATGACAGATAAAATTACTCGTATTTTTGATTGTATTCAATATCAAAATAATAATTTTCCACAAGAAAAGTCTTTAGTCTATAAAAAAAATAATGAATGGAAAAGCTATACAAGTCAAGATTTTATTAATATTGCTAATAAAGTAAGTAGATCATTACTTGCAATGGGTGTAAAACCCAATGATAAAATTGCCTTAATAGTTCCTGTAAACCAACCTAAATGGCACTTTTTAGATATTGGAATCTTACAAATAGGTGCACAAAATGTTCCTTTATATGCAACATTATCTGAAAAAGATTACCAATATGTATTAAACCATTCAGATTGTAAATATTGTTTTATTGCTGGTAATGATATCTTTGAAAAAGTGAAGGCTGTTCAAGATAGAACCCAGCTTAAAGAAGTATATAAGATTGATGATGATTCAGAAATAGGATGGAACTCTTTTTTAGAACTCGGAAAAGATGAAACTTCTCAAACAAAGGTTGAAGAATTAAAAAATTCTATAAAACCATCAGATTTAGCTACTATCATTTATACTTCAGGAACAACAGGAACGCCTAAAGGAGTTATGTTATCTCATGAAAATATTGTTCAAAATATAAAAGTAACAGCAGATAGATTAAATATTGAAGGACCAGGTAAAAGAACGATAAGCTATTTACCGGTTAGTCATGTTTTTGAGAGAATAGCTGGGTATTATTCTCAAATGATGGGTTTTAGCACTTATTTTGCCGAAAGCATAGAGCTATTAGGAGACAATATTAGAGAAGTTAAGCCTAATATGATGGCAGTAGTGCCAAGACTTTTAGAGAAAATATTTGATAAAATTGTAGACAAAGGAAGTAAACTAAACGGTTTAAAGAAGAAACTTTTCTTTTGGGCATTAGCATTAGGAGAACGTTATGAACCTTACAAAAAAAATGGAGCTTGGTATCATTTTCAATTAACAATAGCTAGAAAATTAATTTTTAGTAAATGGCAGGAAGCTTTAGGTAATAATTTAGAGTTTATGATTTCTGGAAGCGCACCTCTTCAACCAAGGTTAATTAGAGTCTTCACAGCAGCTGGAATTCCTGTTTTTGAAGGTTATGGAATGACGGAATCTTCTCCAGGAGTAACATTAAATGACTTAAGAAATAATTCTTTTAAAATTGGAACCGTTGGTAAAGCGCTGAAAGGAGTAGAAATTAAAATTGCCGATGATGGCGAGATTTTAATGAAAGGTCATTGTGTAATGCAGGGTTATTATAAAAGGGAGGATTTAACTGCAGAAACTATAAAAGACGGCTATCTTCATTCTGGTGATATAGGAGAAATTGATGCAGAAGGGTTTTTAAAAATAACTGATAGAAAAAAAGAAATTTTCAAAACTTCTGGCGGAAAATATATTGCTCCAACTGTTTTAGAGAGTGAATTAAAAAAATCACGATTTATAGAGCAAGTAATGGTTATTGGCGAAGCACAAAAAATGCCAGCAGCACTTATTCAAATTAATTTTGAATATATAAATGAATGGGCAAAGAGAAAAGGATACAAAATAGATAACGTTCAAGATAACCAGAAATTAAGACAAAGAATTCAAAAAGAGATAGATACATGCAATAAGAGTTTTGGGAATTGGGAACAAATCAAAGAGTTTCAAATTACAGGTGAGGAATGGACAGCAACATCAGGGCACTTAACTCCTACTCTTAAAATGAAGAGAAAAGTAATCTTAGAAAAACATAAAAATCTATATAATAAAATATATAATCTTTAAAATAAATGACTTAAAATATCATATTGTGAAATCTATTGATTTTTCGTAATTTGGCGTAGATAATTTTAACAAATTAAAAAAACTTTATGTCTTCAGAAATTACTAGAATATTTGACTTCCCTTACTATTCACAAAAAAAATATAAATTACATAATGCATTTGTAACAAAATATGGAAACAAATGGGTATCAACCTCTAGTGAAGAATATATCAGTAAGGCAAATTCAATCAGTAGAGCATTGCTTCGTCTTGGAATAAAAGCAAATGATAAAATTGCTATTATTTCTACTACAAATAGAACAGAATGGAATATTGTAGATATCGGTATTCTTCAGATAGGTGCACAAAATGTCCCAATATATCCAACCATCTCTAAAGAGGACTACGAATATGTTTTAAATCATTCTGAAGCTATTTATTGTTTTGCGTCAGATATTAGTATTGTTGAAAAATTAAATAAAATAAAAGGAAATACATCTCTTAAAGAAATATATACTTTTGATGACATTGCTGACGAAAAAAGCTGGAAAGATCTTTTAAACTTAGGAGAAGATACTAGCAATCAAGATGAAGTTGAAGCAAGAAAAGACGCTGTAAAAAGTGAAGATTTAGCAACACTTATTTATACTTCTGGAACTACAGGAAGACCAAAAGGTGTGATGCTTTCTCACGGTAATATTGTTTCTAATGTTTTAACTAGTGAAGAAAGTGTTCCTTTAGCTAAAGGAAATGATAAAGCCCTAAGTTTTCTTCCTGTCTGTCATATTTTTGAGCGCATGATACTCTACCTATATCAATATTGTGGAGTAGAAATCTACTTTGCTGAAGGAATTGAAAAACTAGTAGAAAATGCACAAGAGGTAAAGCCTCAAGTAATGACTGCTGTGCCGCGTCTATATGAAAAAATTTATGATAAAATTGTTTTAAAAGGACAAGAATTAACTGGTCTAAAAAAGAAACTGTTTTTTTGGGCAGTAGATTTGGGTTTAAGATATGAACCCTATGGTGCTAATGGCTGGTGGTATGAAAAACAATTAGGATTAGCTCGTAAGCTGATTTTTTCTAAATGGCAAGCTGCTTTAGGTGGTGAACTTAAATTAATGGTTTCAGGAGCTTCAGCTTTACAACAAAGACTAACAAGAGTTTATGCTGCTGCTGGAATGCCAATTATGGAAGGATATGGATTAACAGAAACATCTCCTGTAACTACAGTAAGTTTTATAGAGCAAAATGGTGTTAGGGGTTTCAGAGTTGGAACAGTTGGTAGAGTAATTAATAATGTTGAAGTTAAAATTGCTGATAACGGAGAAATTTTAGTGAAAGGACCCAATGTAATGCAGGGATACTATAAAGATCCCGAAAAAACAGCAGAAGTTATTAAAGATGGATATTTTCATACTGGAGATAAAGGAGAATTTGACGCAGATGGCTTTCTAAAAATTACTGGAAGAACAAAAGAAATGTTTAAAACCTCGGGAGGTAAATATATTGTACCACCATTATTAGAGGGAGAGTTAAAACAATCTTTATTTATAGAACAGGTGATGGTAATTGGTGAAAATGAAAAAATGCCTGCTGCTTTAATTCAACCTAACTTTGTTTTTATTAAAGACTGGATAGAGAAGAAAAAACACAATATTGGTGTTTCTCACGAAGAAATTGCTAACTCTCAAGTTGTAATTGATAGAATTCAATTAGAAGTAGACCAATGCAACAAAAGCTTTGGTAGCTGGGAAAAAATAAAGAGATTTGAATTAACTCCCAATGAATGGACTATAGAAGGTGGTCATCTTACACCTACTATGAAAATGAAACGAGAAATCATCAAAGGAAATTATGACGATTTATATGAAAAAATATATAGAGGATAAGATCTACAACGCTGCAAATTGCAGCGTTTTTTTTTATTAAAAAAATCAAAAAACAGGTATAAATACCTATACCTGTATCACTTTTATTATGTAAATTGTAAGAATTAAATATGTTTTTTCTTTCATAAGAAATAGTATAAACTCCCTCCTAATTAAAAAAAACACAGTACACTCACAATAAAACTACCCTAAAAAAAGATATAAGATAGCGAATCGCATAATTATATTTTAAATGAAGTACAACATAGTAGTCATATTACTTTTTACTGTTCATTTAAGTGTTTGTCAAACCATTTTTTCTCATGAAAGAAAAATAAAAAATATAGAAAACTATATCTCAAAAGAAATAGGGTTTTATAACTCGGTTGATAACATAAAAATATCTGGCACTTTAATAACTCCAAAATCTGAATATAAAAAAATCATCATTATTGTTCCAGGCTCAGGAAAGGATACCAGAAACTCGCATTATAAATTAACAGAAGAGTTTTTAAAAAATAATATTGGCGTCTATAGATTCGATGAAAGAGGTGTTGGGAAGTCTGAAGGTAAATTCACGAAATCTATTGATCATTTAAGTTATGATTTAGCATATGCTATCATGCATTTAAAATCGCTACTAAAACTTCAAGAAAAAAAAATTGGGGTTCTAGGGCATAGTTTTGGCGGAATGACCTCTATTACTTCCTATAAACTTATTAGTGGTTCTTCTGTTCAAATAGATTTTTTAATTCAAATTGCTTCGCCAGTTCATAATTTCTCAGATGCTTCTAGACACCAACTAAAGACACTTTCTAAAGACCAACTAAAAAATAAAACAGTAAAAGATCATATTCAGCTGTTGGATACCCTAATATATCTCATAGAATTAAATAAAAACTCAACTGTAAATACTATTTCATTGAGGAATAAAGGGATAGATATTCTTAGAAGAAAAGGATTTAAATTAAATGATATTAAATTCTGGAGTTTAATGCACATCAATTTATTTCAACATAATTATGAGAAAATCTATACATCTCTTCAAATACCAACATTATATATTATAGGTGAGAAAGATAAATATGTTAATCCAACTTCAGAGGTTAGTAGATTACAAAAAATTAAAAACCCTCTAATTACAATTAAAGTAATGATGGGTTTAGATCATTATTTAACCCAAGTTTCGCAAAGTTCTGAAATTTATAACATAGATACTAGTGCCACAAAAACAATTATGAACTGGATAGAGAAAGTATAGAAACCTAACTCCTAATAGGTATAAAATAGTTCATAATAACACCCTACCCTACTCCTAAAAATCAAG